>JAESFK010000463.1_pt1 | contig 20504 bp, 19 predicted proteins | sample 9269391 | NCBI WGS metagenome assembly JAESFK01 (sample SAMN14506231, study PRJNA617097) | algae metagenome | isolation source: Drouetiella hepatica UHER 2000/2452 and co-occurring heterotrophs from... | place: Slovakia: Slovak Paradise National Park, Hrabusice, Kosice Region | collected 2000-01-01
TCTCCGGCGACCAGCGCTCCTGGCTCGCGACCTCGCTGCGCGGGACCACGGAGGCGAGCGACCCCGGCGCGCACCGGCTGGCCGACAGCCGGCTGCACCTGGCCATCGCGACGGTCTCGGGCTCGCCGATGCTCATCGAGGCGGTCACCCGGGCGCAGGCCGCCCTGGGCGAGCTCCTCGAGGCGATCCCCGTGCTGCGCAGGAACATCCAGCACTCGCACGACCAGCACGAGGCGATCGTGGGTGCGATCCTGTCGGGAGCGGCGGAGAACGCACGGACCGCCATGGAAGAGCACTGCGACGCCACGTCCGCGCTGCTGCGCGGGCTCATCGGATGACTGAAGGAGCACCATGACGAGCTCGACCCACCGCGGGGGACCGCCACAGCTCACGCTCGAACAGCTGCGCACCGACGTGGCGGACGGCACGGTCGACACCGTGATCGTCGCCTTCACCGACATGCAGGGGCGGTTGCAGGGCAAGCGGATCCACGGTGCGTTCTTCCTCGAGCACGTCCTCGACGCCGGCACCGAGGGCTGCAACTACCTCCTCGCCGTCGACGTCGACATGAACACCGTCGACGGCTACGCCATCTCGTCGTGGGAGCGCGGCTACGGCGACATGTTCTTCGAGATGGACCTGTCGACCCTGCGCCGGACGCCCGCGTTCCCGAACTCGGTGACCATCCAGAGCGACCTCACCTGGCTCGACGGGTCGGGCGAGGTCGTGCAGTCGCCGCGCAGCATCCTCAAGAAGCAGGTGGCCGTCGCGGAGGAGGGGGGCTGGGGCGCCTTCGCCGGGACCGAGCTCGAGTTCATCCTCTTCGAGGAGTCCTACGAGCAGGCGTGGGACCGCCGCTACCACGGGCTCACCGGGGCCAACCGCTACAACGTCGACTACTCGATCCTCGGCGGCAGCAAGGTCGAGCCGGTCCTCCGCGAGATCCGCAACGAGATGTACCGCGCGGGGATGACCGTCGAGTCGGCCAAGGGGGAGTGCAACTTCGGCCAGCACGAGATCGGCTTCCTCTTCGACGAGGTGCTGCGCACCTGCGACAACCACACCGTCTACAAGACCGGGGCCAAGGAGATCGCGGCGCGGCACGGGCAGTCGCTCACCTTCATGGCCAAGTTCGACGAGCGCGAGGGCAACTCCTGCCACATCCACCTGTCGCTGCGCGGCACGGACGGCGAGGTCGTCTTCGCCGACGACGAGCGGGACGGCGGGCGCTCCGAGCTGTTCGACCAGTTCCTCGCCGGCCTGCTCGCCACGATGCGCGAGCTCACGTACTTCTACGCGCCGAACATCAACTCCTACAAGCGCTTCGCCGCAGGGTCCTTCGCCCCGACGGCCGTCGCCTGGGGGACCGACAACCGCACCTGCGCCCTGCGGGTCGTCGGGCACGGGGCGGGCCTGCGGGTCGAGAACCGCGTGCCCGGTGGGGACGTCAACCCCTACCTCGCGGTCGCCGCGATGATGGCCGGTGGGCTGCACGGCATCCGCGAGGGGCTCGAGCTCCCACCGGTCTGCGAGGGGAACGCCTACAAGGGCGACTACGAGCACGTCCCGACGACCCTGCGGGAGGCGCGCGACCTGCTCGCGTCCAGCGCGGTCGCCCGGGCAGCGTTCGGCGACGAGGTCGTCGACCACTACGTCAACGCCGCCGACGTCGAGATCACCGCGTTCACCGCGGCGGTCACCGACTGGGAGCGGGTCCGAGGATTCGAGAGGCTGTGAGCACCCACCGATGAGCACCACCACGCACGACGTCATCGACCCGGCGACCGAGGAGGTCGTCACGACGGTCGACCTCGCCGGCCTCGAGGAGACCGACGCCGCCGTCGCCCGCGCCGTCGAGGTCGGCCCGGCCTGGCGGGCGGTGAGCCCCGCCGACCGCGGCATGCTGCTGCGCCGCTTCGCCGACGTCGTCGAGGAGCACGTCGAGGAGCTGGCGCGCCTCGAGGTGCGCAACGCCGGGCACACGATCGGCAACGCGCGCTGGGAGGCGGGGAACGTCGTCAACGTCCTGCGCTACTACTCCGCGGCGCCGGAGCGGCTGTTCGGCCGGCAGATCCCGGTGGCGGGCGGCCTCGACGTCACCTTCAAGGAGCCGCTCGGCGTCGTCGGCGTCATCGTGCCGTGGAACTTCCCGATGCCGATCATGGGCTGGGCGATGGCGCCGGCCCTCGCGGCCGGCAACACGGTGGTGCTCAAGCCCGCCGAGCTGACCCCGCTGACCGCGATGCGGATCGGCGAGCTCGCGCTCGAGGCCGGCATCCCCGAGGGCGTCCTGACGGTCCTGCCCGGCCCGGGGCGCGTCGTCGGCGAGCGCTTCGTCACCCATCCCGACGTCCGCAAGGTCGCCTTCACCGGCTCGACGCCGGTGGGCCAGGGGATCATGCGGGGCGCCGCCGAGCACCTCAAGCGGGTCACCCTCGAGCTCGGCGGGAAGTCGGCGAACATCATCTTCGCCGACGCCGACCTCGACAAGGCGGCGGCTGCGGCGCCGATGAGCTTCCTCGACAACGCCGGTCAGGACTGCTGCGCCCGCACCCGGATCCTCGTGCAGCGCAGCGTGTACGACGCGTTCATGGAGCGCTTCGAGGGCGCGGTGCGGGACGTCGTCGTCGGCGACCCCGGTGACGAGGCGACCGAAATGGGGCCGCTCGTCAGCGACCGCCAGCGCGAGGTCGTGCGCGGCTACGTCGACGGCACCGACGGTCACGACGCCGTCGACGTCGCGTTCCGCGGCTCGGCCCCCGAGGGGCGCGGCTGGTGGTACCCGCCGACCGTCGTGCTCCCGCGCGACACGACCGACCGCGTCTGGCGCGAGGAGGTCTTCGGGCCCGTCGTCGCCGTCCTGCCCTTCGAGGACGAGGCCGATGCCGTCGCGAAGGCCAACGACACCGAGTACGGGCTCTCCGGGTCGATCTGGACCCGCGACGTCGGCCGCGCCCTGCGCGTGGCCCGCGGCGTCGAGGCCGGCAACCTCTCGGTGAACAGCCACTCCTCGGTGCGCTACTCGACCCCGTTCGGCGGTTTCAAGGCCAGCGGCATCGGGCGCGAGCTGGGCCCCGACGCCCTCGACGCGTTCACCGAGGTGAAGAACGTCTTCATCTCGACCGAGGACTGAACCCCGGCCGTCACAAACCCCCGTCCCACCCCACACCCCCAGGAGAGAACATGGCAGGCAGGCTCGCGGGCAAGGTCGCCGTCGTCACCGGTGGCTGCTCCGGCATCGGCCTCGCGACGGTCCGGCGCTTCGCCGAGGAGGGCGCGACGGTCGTCGTCGGAGACCTCGCGGACGAGGCGGGCGAGGCCCTCGCCGCCGAGATCGGTGGCGCCTACGTGCACACCGACGTGGCGAGCAAGGAGGACGTCGACCGGCTCTTCGCGACCGCCGTCGAGAGGTTCGGCAAGCTCGACATCGCCTTCAACAACGCCGGCATCAGCCCGCCGGAGGACGACTCCATCCTCGACACCGACCTCGAGGCCTGGCGCCGGGTGCAGGAGGTCAACCTCACGTCGGTCTACCTCTGCTGCAAGGCGGCCCTGCCGTACATGCTCGAGAACGGCTCGGGGTCCATCATCAACACGGCGTCCTTCGTCGCGGTGATGGGCGCGGCGACGTCGCAGATCTCGTACTCGGCGTCCAAGGGCGGTGTGCTGTCGATGACCCGCGAGCTCGGGGTGCAGTTCGCCCGGGAGGGCATCCGGGTCAACGCCCTCTGCCCGGGGCCGGTCAACACCCCGCTGCTCAAGGAGCTCTTCGCCAAGGACGCCGAGCGGGCGGCGCGCCGGCTGGTGCACGTGCCGATGGGCCGCTTCGGCGAGCCCGAGGAGATGGCCAACGCGGTCCTCTTCCTCGCCTCCGACGAGTCGAGCTTCATGACCGCCTCGACGTTCCTCGTCGACGGCGGCATCTCCGGCGCCTACGTCACGCCGCTCTGAGGTCCGCGGTGGCGCAGCGCCGGCCGGTCATCGGCATCACCTGCTACGTCGAGGACGTCGACCGGCCCCCGTGGGTCGGCCAGCGCAGCGTCGTCCTGCCGTACCGGTACGTCGCGCAGGTCGAGGCGGCCGGAGGGATGGCCGTGGTCCTGCCGCCGCGCACCGACGTCGACGAGGCGATGGCGCGTGACGTCGTGGCCCGGCTCGACGGGATCGTCGTCGCCGGGGGAGCGGACGTGTCGGCGCACCTGTACGGCGCGGCCCCGCACCCCACCTCGCAGGACCCGCGCCCGGACCGTGACGCGTGGGAGTCGGCGCTCGTGCGGGCGGCCGAGGAGGTCGACCTGCCGGTGCTCGGCATCTGCCGCGGCATGCAGGTGATGGCCGTCGCGGCGGGCGGCCGGCTCGAGCAGCACGTCCCCGACCGGGTCGGCCACGAGGCGCACTCGCCACGCCCCGGCGTGTACTCCTCGCACCACGTCGAGCCCGTGGCCGGCAGCCGCCTGGCCGCGGTCATCGGCGAGGAGGCGGTCGACGTGCCGACCTACCACCACCAGGCCGTCCTCCCGGACTCGCTCGAGGGCACCGGCTGGGCGCCCGGTGCGTGGCACGAGGACGGCACGCTGGAGGCGATGGAGCACCCGGCGGGCCGGTTCCGGCTGGCCGTGCAGTGGCACGCCGAGGAGGGCGAGCACCCCGCCCTGTTCACCGCGCTCGTCGAGGCCGCCCTGGCCGCCCCGGCGCCGGACGAGGCGCGCCACGGGGCGGCGTCGCCCCCCTGAGCGCCTCGGGCCAGCGCAGCGTCCCGGCCGGTACCGCACGCAGCCCGAGCGGGCGGGCGTGGCCCTGCTCGGCGAGGTGGCGGCGCACGGCGTCGCGGCGCTCGGCGGACCCCACGAGGGCGGCGGCGGCCGCTGCCGGGTCGTCGTGGTCGGTGTGCGGCACCCCGGCCCGCCGCAGCCCGGCGAGGACCTCGGCCTGGGTCCTGAGCCTGCGGTGGGCACCCGGCAGGCGGAGCGCTCCGGCGAGCGCCGCGTACACGTGGAACCGGCGGGGTCGGAACCCGCCGACCAGCAGCAGCGGGTAGTGACGGGCCGCGAGCTCGACCCGCTCGTACCCGGGCTCGGTGGCGTCGACGGCCGCGAGCTGGGCGTCGTCGAGCAGCTGGAGGACGACCGGGGTGCGGTGCCCGGTCTGCTGCACCGGCGTCGCCGGGACGTACCCGCCGCGCGAGACGTAGGCGGTGTGTGCCACCGCGAGGTTGGCGACCACGCCGGTGAGCAGGGGGACGACGCCCGGGGCCCCGTGCCGCGCGAGCTTGTGGGCGAGGACCTCGGCCGCCGCGTTCGAGCCGACGGCCAGCACCGGTGTGCGGTCGGCGAGCGGCGCGCCCCCGTGCTCGGCGAGCAGCCGCTCGAGGGTTCGCGGGCGCCGCGGGCGCAGCGTGACCGCGTGCTCGCCCACGAGGAGGCGGGGACCGCCCACCGGCGCCAGCGGGTAGTCGAGCGGACGACGGCTGAGGTCGCCCGCATGGTCGGTGCGTGGTGGGGCCATCCCCTCCACCGTACGGCGGCTCACTCCGCGCGGGCGGCGAGGTCCTCGAGCACCCGGCGGAAGGTGGCGTAGCGACGCGCGCCGACCTCCGCGGCGAACTGCTCCTCCGTGGCGGCCATCAAGGCCCGCGACCGGGCGAGCAGCTGCTCACCCTCGCGGGTGAGGCGCACGACGCGGACCCGACGGTCGGCCTCCGGGGCCTCGGTGCGCACGAGCCCGTTCGCCACGAGCTGGGCGACGAACTGGCCGCAGCCCTGCTTGGTCATGCCGAGGCGTTCGGCGAGGTCGGTGACGCTGGCCCCCTCGTCGGGGACGGCCTCGAGGACGCGCAGGTGCGAGAAGCGCAGCCCGTCCACCGTCAGCTCGGCGACGCCGGCGCGCATCCGGGCGAAGAGCCGGCCCAGGTGCTCGGGGAGGATGTCCTTGACGTCGGTCACAAAGCCACTTTACCATCGGGGTCGTCAACCTACTTTCCCATGGAGTGTGCGATGGGCGACCTGACCGACCTGGGGCCGGCGGCCGTCGACGAGCCCACGCTGGCCCGGATGCTCGCGACGCACCTCGGGATCACCGGACCGGTGTCGGTCGGCACGGTCGAGGTCACGGAGCACCCGTACGCCCTCGACGCCATCACCACCGCCTCCCGCCATCTCGTGCGCGGGACCCTCGTGACGACCGTGGGCGAGCGGTCCTTCGGCCTCTTCGTCAAGGTCGTCCAGGCCTGGGAGCGCTCACCGGTCTTCGCCTTCGTCCCGGAGGCCTTCCGGGAGCGCGCTGCGGCAGGGGTGCCGTGGCGCACCGAGCCGCTGGCCTACCGCTCGGACCTCGGGGACCGCCTCCCGGACGGCCTGACGATGCCCCGCGCGGTGGCCGTGCTCGACCTCGACGAGCTGTCCTGCGCGATCTGGCTCGAGGAGCTGGACGTGCTCGACGTCGCGTGGGACGACGAGCGACACCGCCGGGCGGCGCGGTTGCTGGGCCGGCTCTCGGGGAGCGCGGCCGTCGCTCCCCTCGCCGACCTGAGCGGGCTGGGCTGGACGCTGCGCGACTACCTCGACGGCCGGTTGGGCATCCAGGTGATCCCCATGCTGCGCGACGACGGGGTCTGGCACCACCCGCTCGTCGCGGGCGCCTTCGACGCCGACCTGCGCGACCGGATGTTCGCGGCCGCGGACCGGGCACCCGAGCTCGTCGAGGAGGCGGTCGGGCTCCCGCACCTGCCCGCCCACGGCGACGCGTGCCCGAACAACCTGCTCGCGGTCGAGGGCGCCCCGGGGTTCGTGCTCGTCGACTACGGCTTCTGGATGCCCATGCCGCCCGGCGCCGACCTCGGCCAGCTGCTCGTCGGCGACGTGCAGATCGGGCGGAGCCGCGCCGGCGACCTCGCGGCCCGGGACGCCGCGAACCTCGACGCCTACGTCGCGGGCCTGCGCGACGAGGGGTGCGACGTGCCCGCCGAGGTGGTCGCCCGCGGTCACGCGCTGCACCACCTGCTGATGACGGGCCTGTCCAGCATCCCGTGGGAGCACCTCGGTGCGCCGCCCTCGGCAGAGCTCGCTGCGGTCGCCGCGGACCGGGCCGCCATCGCCCGGTTCTGTCTCGACCGGCTGGACGCGACGGCGATCCGGTGACCGCGGGGTGACAATGGCCGGGTGAGCCGACTCAACAGACTGGCCGTGGCCGCCGGAGCCGCGAGCGCCCTCGGGGCCCTCGCCGCCGCGGGACGGGGCGTGGGCGCCGCGATGGGCGCCCGGCCCGACGGGGTCCGCCTCGAGCGGATGCGCCGCTCGCCGAACTACCGGGCGGGCGCCTTCCACAACCGCCGGCGGGGCACGGCCTCGATGCCGACCAGCCAGCGCGACGTCCTCGACCGCTTCCGCGCGAACGCCGAGACCCGGCGGCCCGTCGGCCCGATCCCCGTGGTCAGCGCCGCCCGCGAGCCGGCGACCTCCGGCCTGCACGTCACGTGGTTCGGCCACGCGAGCGCGCTCGTCGAGCTCGACGGCGTGCGGCTCCTCCTCGACCCCGTGTGGAGCGAGCGCTGCTCGCCGAGCCAGCACGTCGGGCCGCGGCGCCTGCACGCGACCCCGGTCCCGCTGGAGCGCCTCGGGCGCATCGACGCGGTCGTCATCTCGCACGACCACTACGACCACCTCGACATGGACACCATCCGGGTGCTGGCCGGCACGACCGACGCGGTCTTCCTCGTGCCTCTCGGCATCGGTGCCCACCTCGACGTGTGGGGCGTCCCCGGCTCGCGGGTGCTCGAGTGCGACTGGGGCGAGGGCACCGAGGTGGGCGGCGTGCGCGTCACCGCCGTGGAGTCCCAGCACTTCTCCGGGCGCGGGCTGCGCCGCGACGGCACCCTCTGGGCCTCGTGGGTCATCGCCGGCGAGGGCGGCAGGGTCTTCTTCAGCGGCGACACCGGCTACTTCGACGGCTACGCCGGCCTCGGCGCCGAGCACGGCCCGTTCGACGTCTCGCTGATGGCCGTCGGCGCCTACGACCCGGCGTGGCGGGACATCCACCTCGACCCGGAGGAGGCGGTGCGTGCCACGGTCGAGCTCGGGGGCGGGCTGCTCCTGCCGATCCACTGGTGCACCTTCGTCCTGGCGCCGCACCCGTGGGCCGAGCCCGTCGAGCGCCTGCTCGTCGCCGCCGCCACCGAGGGCGTGCCGGTGGTCGTGCCGCGCGTCGGCGACCGGGTCGACGTCTCCGACCCGCCCGGGCTCGACCCGTGGTGGGAGGGTGCGGTGGCCGTCGCCGGCACCCGCTGAGCGGGGCGTCGCCCCGGCGCCCGGCCACGATGTGGACGCGTCATGGCCCTCGCGCGGCGTGCGTGGGAGGCTCGGGCCGTGACGTTCCGTGACGCGGCCACCCCCGCGATCATCATCGTGTAGCGCGACGAGAGCACTTTCTCGTCGCGCAGACCTCCCGCACCCGGGGGGTCTTTTCGTTTCACGGGACGTCGCCCGGAGGGGGACGGCCCGCGAGGCGGACCGGGTCCCCGCCCACCCCCGCGGGCACCCGGGCGCAGGCTGGACGATGATGGGCACCGAGCAGCACGCGTCGACGCCCCGGCCCACCCGGGCCGGGGCACAGCGCCGGGCGACCGGCACGAGCCGCGGATGGATCCGATGACCGACCTGCACGTGTACGACACGACGCTGCGCGACGGGGCGCAGCAGGAGGGGCTCAACCTCTCCGTGGCCGACAAGCTGGCCATCGCGTCCCACCTCGACGACCTCGGCGTCGGCTACATCGAGGGCGGCTGGCCCGGGGCCAACCCCAAGGACACCGAGTTCTTCGCGCGGGCGGCGCAGGACCTGCGGCTGCGCAACGCCACCCTCGCGGCCTTCGGGGCCACCCGCCGGGCCGGCGGGAGGGCCGAGTCCGACCCCCTCGTACGGGCCCTCCTCGACAGCCAGGCCCAGGTCGTCACCCTCGTCGCGAAGTCGCACACCGGGCATGTCGAGCGGGCCCTGCGCACGACGCTCGCCGAGAACCTCGAGATGATCCGCGACACCGTCTCCTTCCTCACCGCGGAGGGGCGCCGCGTCTTCCTCGACGCCGAGCACTTCTTCGACGGCTACCGCACCGACCGCGGCTACGCGCTCGAGGCGGTGCGTGCGGCGGTCGAGTCCGGTGCCGAGGTGGTCGCCCTCTGCGACACCAACGGCGGGCTGCTACCGGGCGAGGTCGGGGCGGTCGTCGCCGACGTCGTGGCCACGACCGGCGCGCGCGTGGGCATCCACTGCCACAACGACACCGGGTGCGCTGTCGCCAACTCGATGGCCGCCGTCGAGGCCGGTGCCACGCACGTCCAAGGCACGATCAACGGCTACGGCGAGCGCACCGGCAACGCCGACCTGCTGACCGTCGTCGCCAACCTCCAGCTCAAGCAGGGGCGGGCGCTCCTCGAGCCGCACCGGCTCCAGGACGCCACCCGCATCGCGCACGCCATCGCCGAGGTCACCAACGTGCCGGCCTACTCGCGCCAGCCGTACGTGGGCTCGAGCGCCTTCGCGCACAAGGCGGGGCTGCACGCCAGCGCCATCAAGGTCGACCCCGACCTGTACCAGCACCTCGACCCCAAGCACGTCGGCAACGACATGCGGATGCTCGTCTCCGACATGGCCGGCCGGGCATCCATCGAGCTGAAGTCGCGCGAGCTCGGGTTCGACCTCGACGCCGCCGACGAGGTCGACGCCGCGACGCTGCGCCGGGTGCTCGCCGCCGTCAAGGAGAAGGAGCTGCGGGGGTACACCTTCGACGCCGCCGACGCGAGCTTCGAGCTGCTGCTGCGCCGGGAGATCGACGGCACCCTGCCGGCGTTCTTCTCGGTCGAGTCCTGGCGGGTCATCACCGACGCCCGGGGCGAGGACGACGCGCTCTCCGAGGCCACCGTCAAGGTGCGCGCCGCGGGGGAGCGGCACGTCGAGACCGGCGAGGGCAACGGCCCGGTGAACGCCCTCGACCACGCCCTGCGCACGGCGCTGTCGGCGACGTACCCCGAGATCGGCGAGCTCGAGCTCATCGACTACAAGGTGCGCATCCTCGACGCCGCGCACGGCACCGACGCCGTGACCCGCGTGCTCATCGAGACCTCCGACGGCACGACCTCGTGGACGACGATCGGCGTCGCCGCCAACATCCTCGAGGCGAGCTGGCAGGCCCTCGTCGAGTCGGTGACCTACGGCCTCGTGCGCGCCGGGGTCGCCCCGCGCTGAGGGGTCAGGCCTCGGCGGGCTGCTCGACCGAGGCCGTGAGGTTGCGGCCCGTGCCGACGTCGAAGACGTGCATCTTCGCGGTGTCGACCCACAGCTTCGCCGGCTGGCCGGCCTGCACGCGCGCGGCGGCGTCGAGCCGGGCGGTGACCGTCGTGCCCTCGCCGACCATGTCCTGGCCGGCGTCCTTGGCGAGGTCCTCGAGGTCGTCCGACGTGGCCTGCTGGCCCTCGACCGTGAAGTAGGCGTAGACGTCCGAGCCCATCGACTCGACGAGGTCGACGGGCACGGTGACCGTCGCACCCTCCTTGTCGCCGACGAGCGAGGCGTCCTCGAAGTGCTCGGGGCGCAGGCCGATGATGACCTCCTTGCCGCTCGACTCCTGGACGGCCCGGCGCACCCGGTCGGGGACGGTGAGCGAGCCGAGGCCGGTCTCGAGCCGCTCGCCCTCGATGGTGGCCGCGAGGAAGTTCATCGAGGGGCTGCCGATGAAGCCGCCGACGAAGAGGTTGGTCGGGTGCTCGTACAGCTCGGTGGGGGAGCCGACCTGCTGGACGACGCCGCCGCGCATCACGACGACACGGTCGCCGAGGGTCATCGCCTCGGTCTGGTCGTGGGTGACGTAGACCGTCGTCGTCTTGAGCGACTTCTGGATGCGCGAGACCTGGGTGCGCATCTGGACGCGGAGCTTGGCGTCGAGGTTGGAGAGCGGCTCGTCCATGAGGAAGGCCTTGGGGCTGCGGACGATGGCCCGGCCCATCGCGACGCGCTGGCGCTGGCCGCCCGAGAGGTTGGCCGGCTTGCGGTCGAGGTGGTTGGTCAGCTCGAGCATCTCCGCGGCCTCGTCGACCTTGGTCTTGATGGTGGCCTTGTCGACCTTCGCGAGGACGAGCGGGAAGGCCATGTTCTCGGCGACGGTCATGTGCGGGTAGAGCGCGTAGGACTGGAAGACCATCGCGATGTCGCGGTCCTTGGGCGCCTTGTCGTTGACGACGTCGCCGTCGATGCGCAGCTCGCCCTGGGTGATGTCCTCGAGCCCGGCGATCATGTTGAGCGTCGTGGACTTCCCGCACCCCGAGGGCCCGACGAGGATGATGAACTCGCCGTCGCGGATCTCGAGGTTGAGGTCGTCGACGGCGAGCGCGCCGTCCGGGTACCGCTTGACGACGTGGTCGAGGACGATCTCTGCCATGGGGTGCTCCTTCGTGGTCCGGGTCGCGGGCCTCAGCCCTTGACCGCTCCCGAGGTGAGGCCGGCGACGATCCGTCGCTGGAAGAACAGGACGAACAGGACGATGGGGATGGTGATGACGACGGCCGCCGCCGCGATCGCCGCCGTGGGCTTCTCGAAGGTCGTCGCGCCGGTGAAGTAGGACATCGCCGCGGGGACGGTGCGGGCCGAGTTCGTCGACGTCAACGAGATCGCGAAGAGGAAGTCGTTCCAGCAGGCGATGAACACGAGGATGGCGGTCGTGAAGACCCCCGGCAGGGCGAGCGGTGCGATGACCTTGCGGAAGGCCTGGTAGGGCGTCGCACCGTCCATCTGGGCGGCCTTCTCGAGCTCCCAGGGGATCTCGCGGAAGAACGCGGACAACGTGTAGATGCCGAGCGGCAGCGCGAAGGTGATGTACGGGAGGATCAGCCCCGGCCAGGTGTCGAAGATGCCGATCGCCGTCTCGATCTTGAACAGCGGTGTCACGAGGGCGATCTGGGGGAACATCGAGATGAGCAGCGAGGTGGCGACGATGGCGCGCTTGCCGGGGAACTCGAGGCGCGCGATCGCGTACGCGGCCATCGTGGCCAGGGTGAGGGCGATGGCGGTGGCGATGAGGCAGATGCCGATCGAGTTGACCAGCGCCCTGATGAAGTCGTCGTTGCGGAAGATGTCGCGGTAGGCGGTCGTGTCGGGGTTAAGGGCCAGGAAGCGGCCGTCGTTGAGGGTGTCGTCGCCCTTGAGGGACAGCGAGATGATCCACACCACCGGGACGAAGGCGTAGACGAGGACGACGACGTTGGCCACGCTCCACCCGAGGCGGCGCCGGGGACTGACGGTGACGGCGGTCATCGGGACCCGCTCCCTCCCGGGGCCGCTGCCCCGAACAGCTTGACGAACAGGAAGGCGATGATCGCGGTGGTGATGAAGATGAGCACCGCCATCGTCGACCCGATGCCGAGGTTGAGGCCTCGGATCAGGTTGTTGTAGGCCACCATCGAGACCGACGAGGTGTCGTTGCTCCCGCCCGTCAGCACGAAGATGTTGTCGAAGACGCGGAAGGCGTCGAGGGTGCGGAAGAGCAGCGCCACGAGGATCGAGGGCTTGATGAGCGGCACCGTCACCCGCCAGAAGCGCTGCCACGCCGAGGCGCCGTCCATCGAGGCGGCCTTGAGCAGGTCCTCGGGCACGAGGGCCAGGCCGGCCATGAGCAGGAGGGCCATGAACGGCACGGTCTTCCACACCTCGGCGAGGATGATGATCCAGATCGAGGGCCACTTGTCGGTGAGCGGCGCCGAGTCGCCCGCGAGCCAGCCGATGCCCTGGGTCCAGGCGAACCGCCAGGAGAACGCGGCGACGACGGTGACGATGGCGTACGGCACGAGCGCCGAGGTGCGCACGAGGCCGCGGCCGACGAGCGTGCGGTGCATGACGAGCGCGAGCAGCATCCCGAGGACGAGCTCGGCGGCCGCCCCGATGACGGTGATGAACATCGTGATGCCGAAGGACTGCCACCAGATGCCGCTCGAGAGCACCGTGACGTAGTTCTCGAGACCGATGAACTCGTTCGCGTCGGGCTTGCGCAGGTCGGCCTTGAAGAACGAGAGCCAGATCGCGTAGAGGATCGGGTACGCCGCGACGGCGAGCATCACGAACACCGCCGGGGCGCAGAGCATCAGTCCGAGCCGCTGCTCGGCGCGCCGGCCGTCGCTGGCGCGCTTGCGGGCGATGACCAGCCCCTCGTCGGGTTCGGGGGCGGCGACGGCGGGTGGGGCCTGGGTGCTCACGGGAGAATCCCCTTACCGTCGATGGCGTCCTGGATCTCCTCGCGCAACGTGTCCGCCGTCCGCTCGGGGTCGATCTGTGACGGCGGGGACAACGTCGACGAGACGATGGTCGAGATGTTCTGGTACAGAGGCGTCTTCGGGCGCGGGACGGCGGTCTCGAGCTCGGCGAGGATGTCCTCGTACATCGGGTAGGCCTCCTGGAACTGCGGCTCCTCGAAGACCTCCTGGAGCACCGGCACGTTGCCGGCGTCGAGGGCGCCGCGCAGCTGGTTCTCGGGGTTGCGCAGGCACATCGCGGCGTCGAAGGCGAGGTCGGGGTGCTTGCTGTACTTGCTGATGGCGTAGTTCATCCCGCCGAGCGTCGCCCGGGCCGGCGTGCCCTCCCGGAACTCGGGGAGCTTGGTCCAGCCGAGGTCCTCGGCGACCTCGGGGTTGGCCTCGCGCATCGCCGAGAGCATGTACGGCCAGTTCATCGCGAACGCGGCCTGCCCGTTCTGCATCTGCGCGAAGACCTCGGGCTCCTGGCTGTTGGAGAGCGAGGCGCTGGCCAGGCCGTTGGTGGCCAGGCTGCGCAGGATGGACAGTGCCTCCACGGTGTTGTCGTCGACGGTCGGCTTCGTGCTGTCCTCGTTGACGAGCGTGCCGCCGAGGGAGGAGAGGATCGTGTTGAAGCCGACGACGTAGCCCTCGTACTGCGCGGCGGTGAGCCCGATGACGTAGGGCTTCTGCTCGTCCTTGAGCTTCTGGGACTGCTCGAGCACCTGCTGCCAGGTCGTCGGGGGCTCGGGCACGAGCGACTTGCGGAACCAGAGCAGCTGGACGTTGGTCGTGCGGGGGATTCCGTAGAGCTTGTCCTTCCACGTGGCCGTGTCGATCGGCTGCTCGAGCACGCCCTCCGTGGCGGCCCGCGTCTGCTCGGCGTCGAGCTCGCGGATCCATCCCGCCTCGGCGAACTCCGCCGTCCACGTGACGTCCATCCCGAGGACGTCCATCCCGTCGTCACGGGCGGCCAGGCGGCGCACGAACTGTTCGCGCTGGCTGTCGGCGTCGCTCGGGATGAGGTTGGGGCGGATGACGTACCTGCCCGCGGCGGCGTCGTTGCAGGCGTCGAGGATCTTGTCCCACCCGGCGTCGGCCGTGCTGCCGTAGACGTTGATGACCGGGGTGCCGCCGTCGCCGCTGCTGCAGGCGGCGAGCGCGGTCACCGTGGCGGCGGCCACCCCCAGTCCCGTGAGCTTGCGCAGTGCCATCGGCCCGCTCTCCCTCCGTTGGAAGCCGTCGCACCAGTGACTCACGTCACAGGTGTTGCAGGGACCCTAAGGCGCGGGAGGACCCTCGGCAACCTTTGGTGACAGAGCAGTTTGCGGGCGGCCGCATCCGCTGCGTCGCGTCACGCGACGTGGAATCGCCTGCGGCACAGCAGGATCGTCACGAGTGAAAGCGCTGCCACTCCCATGAAGTAGAAGCTGGGCGCGGCCAGGCTGCCGGTGCGCTCGATGAGGAAGGTGAAGATCGCCCCCGCGAACCCGCCGAAGACGAGGACACCGAGGTTGTAGCCGACGGCCATGCCGGTCGTGCGCACGTTGGTCGGGAAGAGGTCGTGGTACAGCCCGGGCAGCGGGCCGAAGTAGGCGGCCATCACCGCACCGAAGACGACCTGCACCAGCGTGAGCACGGCGACGGTCGGGACGGCGATGAGCAGCTGGAAGAGGGGCCAGGCGACGACGAGGCCGGCGACGGCGGCCACGGTCATCACCCGGGCCGGTCCCACGCGGTCGGCGAGGTGGCCGACGAACGGCGTCCCGCCGAGGGTCACGAGCCCGGCGATGATCCCGCCGAGGAACCCGGCGTAGGTGGGCAGCTCGAGGCTCTTCACGGCGAAGGTCGGCATGTAGAGGATGAGGTAGACCGAGATCGACGCCAGCGCCACGGCGCCGGCGGCCGCCAGGAGGCGCCCGAGGTGCGTCCCGACCGTGGCGCCGAGCGGCGACTCCAGCTTCTCGGAGGACTCGAAGTCGGCGGTCTCGTCCATCCGTCGCCGGATGTACCAGCCGACCGGGCCGATGAGCATCCCGACGAAGAACGGGACCCGCCAGCCCCAGGTGTAGAGGGCCTCGCGGGAGAGGAAGGTGGTCAGCACGAAGCCGAAGGTCGAGGCGAGGAACATCGCCGCGCCCTGGGTGGCCACCTGCCAGCTGCCGTAGAAGGCGCGGCGTCCCGGGACCGACTCGACGAGGAACGTCGTCGCCGTGCCGAACTCGCCGCCGGCCGAGAACCCTTGCACCAGACGGGAGACGAGCAGCCACAGGCCCGCGACGACCGGACCGACGACGGCCGCGGTCGGGGCCACGGCCATCAGTCCGGTACCGACCATCATCGTGAGGATCGTCGCGGAGAGGGCCCGCTTGCGACCGTGCTTGTCGGCCCAGCTGCCGATGACGGCGGCGCCGAGCGGGCGGATCAGGTAGGAGACCGCGAAGGTGAGGAAGGTGAACATCAGCGCCGCGAAGCCGGAGACCTCGGGGAAGAAGAGCTCGCTGATGACGACGGCGAAGCTCGAGTAGACGATGATGTCGAACCACTCGAGGGCGTTGCCGATGGAGGACGCGACGACGGCCTTGCGCGCGCGGCGCAGGTCCTGCGGTGGTGCGTCCCCCGGGTGCGCGGCGTGGTCGACGGTGGTGCGGTCGCTCGAAGCCATGACCTCGACCCTTGCACTCACTACACCGTCGTGGGGGCTGCGTGACAGCCGCGTCCACGACGTGGTCGCCGACGCGGGGCGGTCAGTCGGCCGGCGCGGGGGCGCGGACGGTCGCCAGGACGTCGAGGAGCCTGCGGCGCAACGCGTTCGAGCGCGCGGTGAAGGCGCGCTGCCGCTCCAGGTACTCGGCCTTGCCCTCGGGGGTCTCGATGCGGACCGGCGCGTACCCGAGCTCCGCCAACTCGTACGGCGAGGCCTCCATGTCGAGGACGCGGATGTCGCGGGCGAGGTCGAAGGCGTCGGCGGTCAGGTCGCTCGGCACCAGTGGCGCCAGCTTGAACGCCCACTTGTAGACGTCCATCCCGGCGTGCAGGCAGCCCGGCTGCTCCATCGCGACCTGCGACTCGCGGGTGGGCCGGAGCTGGTTGTGCGGCACGGCGGTCGGCGTGAAGAAGCGGTGCGCATCGAAGTGCGAGCACCGCACGGCGTGCCTCTCGACGACCTCGTCGGTGCCTGCCGGCCCCAGGCGCAGCGGCCAGCCCGCGTGGCGCACGTCGTCCTGCCCGAGCCCGTGCACCATCGCCCACTCGTGGAGGCCGAAGCAGCCGAGGTGCGCGGGCCGGGACAGCGTGGCCGTGAGGAGGTCGGTGACGAACCGGACGGTCGCCCCGCGGGCCTCGAGGAAGGACCCCACGTCCAGGACCACCGCGTCGCCGACCACCCGGTGGTGCCGCCACCCCGCACGCTCCGTGCCGGCAGCCCCCTCGAGCAGCACGCCGGCGCCCGGGTGCCACCGGCGCAGCTTCGCGGGGGAGTGGTTGTAGTAGCGGAAGAGGAAGTCCTCGACGGGGTGGCTGCGGCCGTCGCCGCGGCGCTCGCGGTGGGGTGCCGTGGCGACGTCGACCCGCTCGGCGTGGGCGGCCTCGAGGGCGGTCCACTCCTCCCGGCTCAGCACGGTGCGCACGGCGCCACCGTACCGGCGGGCACACCGAGCGCCGCCCGCACGTTGGGGCGGGAGAGGATGGTCCGGTCCGCGGCCCATCCGCCCGCCCGACCCGGAGGTCCGCCCGTGCCCCGCACGCCCGTCGTCGTCGCCCTCGCGGCGGTGCTCGCCCTCACCGCCTGCGGCGGTGGGTCTGACGAGGAGCCGACCGGGACCTCGACCACCCGCGCCGCGAGCACGCCGTCCGCGTCGGCCACGCCGTCGGCGTCCGCACCGGGGACGGCGTCGACCGAGGTGCCCGACGGGCCGCTGCTCGTCGCGCTCGGCGACTCGCTGGCGGCCGGCTACCAGCCAGGCGGCGCCGAGCTGCGCGACAGCGCGTACCCGGCGCTCGCGGCAGCGCGTCTCGCGCGGGGCGGCGAGGAGCTGGGGGTCGCCAACCTCGCGTGCAGTGGCGAGACCACGGGCAGCTTCCTCGAGGGCGGGAAGTGCGAGTACGCGGCGAAGAGCCAGCTGGCCCAGGCCGAGCAGCTGCTGCGCGAGAGGCGCGACGACGTGCGGCTGGTCACCCTCGACATCGGCGGCAACGACCTGCTGCGGTGTGCCGCACGGCTCCAGGTCGACGCGAAGTGCGCTGCCGCGGGGCTCGGTACGGTCGACGAGAACCTCCCGACGATCCTGTCCCGGCTGCGGGCGGCCGCCGGCCCCGACGTCCCCGTGCTCGTCCTCGGCTACTACAACCCCTGGCTCGCGGCGTCCTACCTCGGCACCGGGGAGGCCCAGCTGAAGGTGGCGACCAAGGCCTTCACCGACCTCGACGCGGCGATCTCGGGTGCGGTCGAGGGCTCCGGGGCGCGGTTCGTCTCGCTCGACGCGGCGTTCGCCCTCGACGACGACACCCCGACGACGTTCAACGGCCGCGAGGTCCCGACCAACGTCGCCCAGGTCTGCTCGCTCACCTACATCTGCACGGCGTTCGACATCCACCTCACCGACGAGGGCGCCGCGGTGGTCGGCCGGGTCCTCGCCGAGGCCGCGACGAAGGCCGGCGTGGGCTGACCCCGGCCTGCTGACGGCAGGGGCCACTCGGCCCTACGCTGGCGCCGTGGGCTTCCCCGAGAACGTGCTCGCGCAGGACGAGAAGGTCGTGCGCCACCTCCATCCGCACTGGTTGTCGGTGCTGCTGCCGACGGTGGTCGGCGTCGTCGTCGTCGCGGCCGCGGTCATCGCGCTGCTCGTGCTGCCCGACGGCTCGGTCGGCACGGTGCTGCTGTGGGTGGTGCTGGCGGCGGCGGCGCTCGTCCTGCTGCTCTTCGTCCTGGCTCCGTACGTGCGCTGGCGTTCGACGCACTACGTCATCACGACGCACCGCGTGATGGTCCGCCGCGGGGTGCTGACGAAGTCGGGCAAGGACATCACGCTCGCGAAGATCACCGACGTCAGCTTCCGGCAGACCCTGCTCGACCGCCTCATCGGCTCCGGGTCGCTGAAGATCGAGTCGGCGGGGGACAGTCCGGACGAGGACCTCGTCAACGTGCCCGACAGCGACGAGGTCCAGCAGCTCATCAACCGGCTCGTCGACGAGGACTCCCGCGGCCGGCGCGGCCAGGGCGGCTGAGCGGTCTCGGGCCCGGGGGCAATAGGCTCGGCGCATGCGCATCGCGAGGTTCACCACCGGGGACGACCCGGTCTACGGGCTGGTCGACGGGGCCGGCGAGAAGATCGCCGAGGTCACCGGCGACCCCCTCTACCAGCGGATCGAGCTGACCGGGGCCACGCACCTCGTCGAGGACGTGCGGCTGCTCGCGCCGGTCATCCCGCGCAGCAAGGTCATCGGCATCGGCCGCAACTACGCCGACCACGCCGCCGAGATGGGCACCGAGGTGCCGGCCGAGCCGCTGATGTTCCTCGTGCCGAACACGGCGGTCATCGGGCCGGGCGACCCGGTCGTCTACCCGCCGCAGACCTCCGAGGTGCACTACGAGGGCGAGCTCGCCGTCGTCATCGGCCGGATCTGCAAGGACGTCGAGCCGGACGACGCCGCCGCCGTCGTGTTCGGGTACACGGTCGCCAACGACGTGACCGCCCGCGACCTCCAGCGCTCGGACGGGCAGTGGGCTCGGGCCAAGGGCTTCGACACCTTCTGCCCGCTCGGGCCGTGGATCGAGACCGACCTCGACGTCTCGGGCCTGTCCCTCGTGACCCGGCTCGACGGCGAGGTCGTCCAGGACGGCACGACCGCCGACATGGTGCACGGCGTCGCCGCGCTCGTGTCGTTCGCCTCGAAGGCGTTCACGCTCCTGCCGGGCGACGTCATCCTCACGGGGACGCCGGCCGGCGTCGGACCGATGCGGCCCGGGCAGCGGGTCGAGGTCGAGATCGAGGGGCTCGGGACGCTCTCGAACCCCGTCGTCGCCCCCTGACGGTTCACGGGATCAGAGCCAGCGGTGGACGCGGGCCCGGTAGGCCTCGTACTCCGCGCCGAAGACCGCGGTGAGGTAGCGCTCCTCGGGCAGGATCGCGCCCCAGACGAGTGCGGCGACGCCCACGGGGACGAGCAGCAGTGCCCAGGCCGATCCGGCCAGCAGCGCCAGCCCGACGTCCAACGCGACGAGGCCCACGTAGAGCGGGTTGCGGCTGACCGCGAACGGCCCCGTGTCGAGGATGGTCCTCGTCGCGCCGCCGGGCAGGAGCGCCGTCCGGTGGCGCCGCATGAGGACCAGGGCCCAGCCGTTCCAGACGGCGAAGGCGACGACCAGCACAGCACCGACGAGTTGGCTCGGTGACTCGGGGAGGGGGAACGGGTCGCCTGTGGCGGCGGTCAGGGAGAGGCCCGCGACGAGGGGGACCCCGAGCGCGACAGGGGGCCAGATGCGATACGCCGGCGCGTCCACAGCCTCAGCCTCGTCCTCGTGCGGATCGGCGGCAAGATGCTTCCCCGTGCGCCATGACGGACTGGGCCAGCACCTGTGGATCGACCGTCCTCTGACGTCTCGAAAGCTAACCTCAGGCATGGGGAGTCAGCGGTGGCTCGACTGGGCCTACTACACAGTCTTCTTCGGTGTCGCAGGCTTCTCGGTCGTCACGGGCATCATGGGGATGGGTCGGTGGGGCACGCCGTCCGGTTGGGGGCTGCTCGCACTCTGGATCGTCGTCGCGTCCACCGCTCTCCTGCTCAGGTTGCGTGTAGACCGGCGGCGGAACCGGCCGGACGCCGCTCAGCGACGTCTCTAGGGCGGGCTGCCGGGTCAGGCGGCCGGGGTGGTCCAGTGGTGTTCGCGCAGCTCGGCCCACCACCGGTCGAGGTCGGGATCGTCATCCCCCATCGATGGTTCCTGGGGTGGTGGGTCCGGGTTGACGTTGGGGGAAGCGCGGCGAGAGCTCGGTCGTAGGAGCCGTCGGTGAGGTCCCAGACGACGAATCGGCCGCGGTGGTCGGGGCGTTGTCGGACGTCGGCCCAGAGGCGTCGTCGGTGGACGGTGGTGTGGTGGCGTTGGCAGAGCAGCGCGGCGTTGGAGACGTCGGTGGCGCCTCCGTCGGCCCAGTGGATGACGTGGTGAGCCCTGGTCCACGCGGCGGGGGCGGTGCATCCGGGGAAGGTGCAGCCGCGGTCGCGGACCCAGAGGTGG
>JAESFK010000464.1_pt1 | contig 20473 bp, 17 predicted proteins | sample 9269391 | NCBI WGS metagenome assembly JAESFK01 (sample SAMN14506231, study PRJNA617097) | algae metagenome | isolation source: Drouetiella hepatica UHER 2000/2452 and co-occurring heterotrophs from... | place: Slovakia: Slovak Paradise National Park, Hrabusice, Kosice Region | collected 2000-01-01
GGCCGCCGCATCCTCGCCGAGCGCAACCACCCGCTCGTCACGGTCGAGCCCACGATGGACGGCGCCGCACGCCGCGCCGCCGAGCTCGCCTCCCAGAACTGACCCGAGCGCACGAGAAGAGAGACACGACACCCATGGCCATCTTCCTCACCGCCGACTCCAAGGTCATCGTCCAGGGCATGACCGGGTCCGAGGGCATGAAGCACACCCAGCGGATGCTCCGCAGCGGCACCGCGATCGTCGGTGGCGTCAACCCGCGCAAGGCCGGGACCACCGTCGACTTCGAGGGCGGCGTGTCCGTGCCCGTGTTCGGCACCGTCGCGGAGGCCATCGAGGCCACCGGCGCCGACGTCTCGGTGATCTTCGTCCCCGCGGCCTTCACCAAGGCCGCCGCCGTCGAGGCGATCGACGCGGGCATCCCGCTCGCCGTCGTCATCACCGAGGGCGTCGCCGTCAAGGACACCGCGGAGTTCTACAACTACGCCAAGGAGAAGGGCACGACGCGCATCATCGGCCCGAACTGCCCGGGCCTCATCACCCCCGGCGCCGCGAACGCGGGCATCATCCCCGCCGACATCTCCGGCCCGGGCCGCATCGGGCTGGTCTCGAAGTCGGGCACGCTGACCTACCAGATGATGTACGAGCTGCGGGACTTCGGGTTCTCCACCGGCGTCGGCATCGGCGGCGACCCGATCATCGGCACGACGCACATCGACTGCCTCGAGGCGTTCCAGAACGACCCTGACACCGACGCCATCGTCATGATCGGCGAGATCGGTGGCGACGCCGAGGAGCGCGCGGCGGCCTACATCAAGGACCACGTGACGAAGCCGGTCGTCGGCTACGTGGCCGGCTTCACCGCGCCCGAGGGCAAGACGATGGGCCACGCCGGCGCCATCGTCTCCGGCTCGTCGGGCACCGCGCAGGCCAAGAAGGAGGCCCTCGAGGCCGCCGGGGTCAAGGTCGGCAAGACGCCGTCGGAGACCGCGGGCCTGATGCGCGAGATCATGGAGGGCCTCGCCCGCTGACCCGCACTCGACGGGTGCCAGCGGCGCGGCTCCGCCGGGGCATCCGTCCGCTGTCGCACACTGGGTCGCGATGACCGTCACCGACCGCCTGCGTTCCGCCCTGCCCGGGTCCACCGACCCCGAGGTCGGCGACTCGGCGTGGGCCCCGGGCTGGCGCCGCTCCGGGCTCATCGGTGTGGCCACCGGTCTGGTCTCGGCGCTCGTCGTCCTCGGCCCGGGGCTCCTCGCGTGGAACGCCGACGCGCGCACGAGCGCCCCGGTCGGCGACGCCGTCGGGGTGGGGGCCTCGCTCTGGCTGCTGGCCGGCGGGGCGCACGTCACCGCCGGGGCGGCCACCATCTCGCTCGTGCCGCTGCTCGGGTTCGCGCTGCTCGTCGTCCTCGCCCGGTACGGGTCGCGCGAGGCGATGGTGCGGGTGAGCACCGAGGGCGAGTACTGGGCCGGGATGCTGCCTCGACCGGTGGCCGCGGCCGTCGGCGCCTGGTGGGCCGGGTACGCGCTCGTCGTCGGGCTGGGGTGGGTGCTCGCCGCCCGCGGCCCGATGCCCCCGCACCCGGTGAGCCTCGTGCTGCCGATGCTCCTCGTCCCGCTCCTCGGCCTGGCCGTCGCCCTGCGCGCCGTCGGGCGCGACGACCCGGACGTCCTCGGGCCCCGCATCGTCCCGGTGCTGCCCGACACCCTCGTCCGGGCGATCGGCCCCGGTCTGGCCGGCGCCGCCCTGCTCGCCGGGGTCGGGATGCTCGTCGTCTCGGCCGCCGTCGTCGTCTCCTGGCCCCAGGTCGCCGCCGTGCAGGCCGACCTCGCGCCCGACGGCGCCGGCTCGGCCGTCCTGGTCGGTGCGCAGGCGGCCGGGCTGGCCAACCTCGCCACGTGGGTCGTCTCGTTCCTCGCCGGGCCCGGCTTCACCGTCGTCGACGGCGCGAGCGTCTCCTGGGACGGCGCCGAGAGCGGCCTGCTCCCGATGGTCCCCGTGCTCGCCGCGCTGCCCCAGCCGGGGCGCTTCCCCGGCCTCGTCGGTGTCGCCTGCGTGCTGCTGCTCGTCGCCGTCGGCGCCTGGGTCGGCCGCAGGGCGGTCGCCACCGTGGCCCGGCTCTCCCGGCTGCGCACCAAGCTCGCCGTGGCGGTCTCGGCGTGCGCCACGACCGCGGTGGTCCTCGGGCTCCTCGACCTGCTCGGCGGCGGCTCGCTCGGGCAGTTCCGCCTGTCGTCCATCGGCGCCCCCGCCACCGAGCTGACGCTCGTGCTGTTCGGCGAGCTGCTCGTCGGCGCCGTCGGCTACGTCCTGCGCGACGCCTGGCGGCTGCGGCGGTGAGCGATGGGCGGCTGCGCCTGGCCGTGCTCGTCTCCGGATCCGGCACGAACCTCCAGGCCCTCCTCGACGCCGACGCGGCCCCCTTCGAGGTCGTCGTCGTCGGCGCCGACCGCGACGGCACCGGGGGAGTCGAGCGGGGGGCGGCCCGGGGCATCCCCACGTTCGTCTGCGCGGTGGCCGACTTCGCGTCCCGGGCCGACTGGGACACCGGGATGGCGCGGCTGCTCGCCGAGCACGCGCCCGACCTCGTCGTCTCGGCGGGCTTCATGAAGGTCCTCGGGCCCGCCGTCCTCGAGGCCTTCCGGGTCGTCAACACCCACCCGGCCCTGCTGCCCAGCTTCCCCGGCGCCCACGGGGTCCGCGACGCGCTGGCCCACGGCGTGCGCGTCACCGGGTGCACCTGCCACTGGGTCGACGCGGGGGTCGACACCGGCCCGATCATCGACCAGCGGGCGGTGCGGGTCGAGGACGGCGACGACGTCGGGTCCCTCCACGAGCGGATCAAGGTCGAGGAGCGCGTCATGCTCGTCGAGGTGCTCGGGCGGCTCGCGGCGGACCGCTCGTGGCGCTGACCACCGCCGAGCTCCCGCCGGCCGCTCTGGAGTTCATGCGCGAACGGCACCTGGCCACCTTCACCACCCTGCGGCGCGACGGCAGCCCGCACGTCGTGCCCGTCGGCTTCACGTGGGACGAGGACGCCCTCGTCGCCCGCGTCATCGCGAGCCGGAGCAGCGCCAAGGTGGTGCAGGCCCGGGCCGGACGTCGGGCCGCGCTGGCCCAGGTCGACCGGCGACGCTGGCTGAGCCTCGAGGGCACGACGCGGGTCGTCGAGGACCCCGACGCGGTGCGCGATGCCGAGGAGCGGTACGCGGTGCGCTACCGGCCGCCGCGGCCGAACCCGCAGCGGGTCGTCGTCGTGCTCGACGTCGACCGGGTGCTCGGCGCCTCGTGGCCCGACCCGCTGCCGCCCTCGCCGTACGGCTAGACTCCCCACCGACGACTGGCGCGGGTGGTGCACCACCGGGAAGTCACGTGTCGGGGCATCGCCCGCCTGGGTGCCTCGCGGCAGTGACCGACCCGACCCCGAGGAGTCCCACCATGGCCGCCGTCTCCGCCCCCGGACCGTCCGAGGACGTCCGTCCCGTGCGCCGCGCGCTCGTCTCCGTCTACGACAAGACCGGCCTGGAGGACCTCGTCCGCGGCCTCCACGACGCCGGCGTGGCGCTGGTGTCGACCGGTGGCTCGGCGGCGCTCATCGAGTCGCTCGACCTCCCGGTGACCAAGGTCGAGGACCTCACCGGCTTCCCGGAGTGCCTCGAGGGGCGGGTCAAGACGCTGCACCCGCGGGTGCACGCCGGCATCCTCGCCGACACCCGCAAGCCCGACCACGTGGCGCAGCTCGACGAGCTCGGGGTCGAGGCCTTCGAGCTCGTCGTCGTCAACCTCTACCCGTTCGCCGACACCGTCGCCTCGGGCGCGAGCCCCGACGAGTGCGTCGAGCAGATCGACATCGGCGGCCCGTCGATGGTCCGCGCGGCCGCCAAGAACCACCCGAGCGTCGCCGTCGTCACCGACCCCTCGACCTACGGCACCGTCCTCGACGCCGTGCGCGGCGGCGGGTTCACGCTCGCGCAGCGCAAGCGCCTCGCCGCCGAGGCGTTCGTGCACACCGCGACCTACGACGTGCACGTCGCGTCGTGGATGGCCAACGCGTACGTCGACACGAGCGACGGCACCGGCTTCCCGGCGTGGATGGGCGCCACGTGGACGAAGTCGGCGACCCTGCGCTACGGCGAGAACCCGCACCAGCGGGCCGCCCTGTACACCAACGGTTTCCAGCCGACACCGGCGCTCGCGCAGGCGACCCAGCTGCACGGCAAGGAGATGTCCTACAACAACTACCTCGACGCCGACGCCGCCGTGCGCGCCGCGTACGACCAGGGCGACCAGCCGACCGTCGCCGTGATCAAGCACGCGAACCCGTGCGGCATCGCCGTGGGCGCCGACGTCGCCGACGCGCACCGCAAGGCCCACGCCTGCGACCCCGTCTCGGCGTTCGGCGGCATCATCGCCACGAACCGCCCGGTGACCGGCGACATGGCCCGCACCGTCGCCGACATCTTCACCGAGGTCGTCGTCGCGCCCGGCTTCGAGCCCGAGGCCCTCGAGGTGCTCACGGCCAAGAAGAACATCCGGCTGCTCGAGTGCGCGGCGCCACAGCGCGCCGGCGCCGAGGTGCGCCCGGTCTCCGGTGGGCTGCTCGTGCAGGTGCGCGACACGGTCGAGGCCGAGGTCCGCGACGAGTCCGGCGCCGTCACGGGCGGCGACGACGCGGCGCACTGGCGCCTCGTCGCCGGGGAGGCCGCGGACGCCGGCACCCTCGCCGACCTCCAGTTCGCGTGGCGGGCGGTGCGGGCCGTGAAGTCCAACGCCATCCTGCTGGCGCGTGACGGCGGCTCGGTCGGCATCGGGATGGGCCAGGTCAACCGGGTCGACTCCTGCCACCTCGCGGTGTCGCGGGCGGGGGAGGAGCGGGCGCGCGGCGCGGTCGCCGCCTCCGACGCGTTCTTCCCGTTCGCCGACGGCCTCCAGGTGCTGCTCGACGCCGGCGTTCGCGCGGTCGTGGCCCCCGGGGGCTCGATGCGCGACGCCGAGGTCGTCGAGGCCGCGCAGGCCGCCGGGGTCACGCTCTACTTCACCGGCACCCGGCACTTCGCGCACTGACCCGCGGCGGGCGGGCGCGGGTCAGGTCGTCGCCGACCGCTCGCGCTCGACCCGCGGGGCGGAGCGCACGAGGCGCAGGAAGGTCACGAACCCCACGCCGCCGACGATGTTGCCGAAGCTCGCCCAGACCAGGGCCGTCGCGAACTGGGTGAGGGTGATGTCGGAGCCGGCGATGGCCGCGCCGATGATGAGGATCTGGTCGAGGACGGCGTGGAACAGCTCGGCCCCGACGAGGACGGCGCTCAGGAGGACGGCCGGCACGATCTTCACGCCCATGCTGTCGGTGCTGTTCTGCATCCGGGTCATGAGGGTGATGACGAGGCCGCCGAGCACGGCGAGCATGAAGCTGCGCAGGTTCACGCCGAGCTCCGCGTAGTGCTCGCCGGTCTCGCGGGTGACCTCCGCGAGGTCCGGGCGGGCCACGAGGATGACCCAGATGACGAGGGTGCCCCCGGCGACGTTCGTCACGAGCGTGACCGCCCACAGCCGCAGCAGCCGACCCCAGTTGCCCTTCTCCGCGACGGCCGTCGTCACCGGCACGAGGAAGTTCTCGGTGAACAGCTCGCTCTGCGCCAGCAGGAGGGCCACGAAGCCGACGGAGAACGCGAGGGCGGCGAGGAGCAGGCTGCCCGTCTCGTGCTTGACGACGAGGTAGGCCAGGATGCCGACCCCGACGTCGATGCCGCCGAGCAGCCCGGTCGGCACGAGGGTACACAGCGGACGTTCGAGCCGGTCCCGGCCCTCCTCGAGCAGCCGCTCGAAGGCCTCGTCGATCTCCTCCTCGGGCTGCTCCTCGTCGATGTGCACGAGCGGAATGTAGCGCGCCGCGCGAGCGCCGCCGGGGGACGCTCCGTGGGGACCCTCAGCCGGCTGGCTCGACCCGGTAGTCGACGGGGGTGCACTCCCCGTTGTTCGACTTCTCCGCCGAGCACGCCGTGACGGCGGCGACGAGCGGCACCCGGGCCTCGATCGTGAACCGGTCGCCGGGGCGGGTCGGCGGCGGGTCGATGTGCAGCTCGCCGCGCTCGTCGGTCCAGACGTCCATGAACACGTTGAGCGTCACCCCGACCCGGTCCGCCTCCACCCCGTACGGCTCGAGGGCGCCGACGATGTTGGCGAAGCAGCTCGGGTGCGGGGCGCCGTCGAACTCGGGGTAGAGGACGTCGAAGGTGGCCTGGCTGCACGGCGTCAGGGTGAGGTCGTGCACGCCGACCGAGTCCTCGACCACCTCGGCGAGCACCCGGCTCCGGTTGCTCCACAGCTGCGACCCCGTCGACACGTAGACGGAGTTTCCGAAGTCGGTGGTGCGGCCGGAGGAGAAGTGCTCGGCGACGTCGTCGGCGCCGACGAGGTAGAGGTCGCTGACCTGCTCGCCGCAGGGGTCGAGGAGGGTCAACCGGTCGCCGGGGGCCAGCTCGACCGCGACGCCCGACTGAGGGGCGATGCGCCGCCAGCCCTTCGCGGGGCCGTCGGCGCCACCCTCGTACGGCGGGGCCTCGCCGGTGCGGGGGTACCGGGTGCGGGCGGGGTTCATGCGGGCTCCTCGTCGAGGGGGCGGGGGTGGAAGGGCGGGGTCCAGCCGGAGGGGACCTCGCGCCCGGAGTACTGGAGGGCCTCGGAGGTCTCGCCGTGGTCCGCGACCATGGGGTTGGGACTGCCCTGCAGGTCGGTGTCGCGGCGGCGGATGGTGTCGCGCATCCGCGCGAACCGGCCGTCCGAGCGCAGCCGCTCGAACTGCTCGTGGAGGTTGAAGACGAGCGTGGGGACGGGGGCGCGGCGTGCGATGCGCGAGGCGTCGGGGTGCAGGCCGACGACGAAGAACGGTGTCCCGCCCACGCTGAACGCGAAGTGCGGGTCGACCGGGTCGTCGGCGACGTCGCCCGGCCACGGCGACTCGTCGTGCGCGTGGAGGTGGCGCAGGGCGGCCCAGAGGGCGGACTCGAAGGCCCGCTCCCCGGCGGGCGCGGGACCCCGGAAGCAGGCGACGAAGGACACGAGGTCACCGGCCGGGTCGGCATTCGCGCCGAACTCGCGCAGGTGCCGGCCCAGGGTGTCGAGCGAGCCGCCGGGGGAGGCGTCGGTGAGGTCGTCGAGGACCACCGAGGTCACGGCGCCGCGCCGGAAGACCGACCGGGCCCCGAGGCAGGGGTACTCGGGGTGGGCGACCATCTCGGCGACGGCCGCGGCGACGGTCGCCTCGGGAGCCGTCTCGAGGTGCTCGTCGCGGCGCGCGGAGAGCAGCTCCTCGAGCGGCATCGGGGGTGGGGTGTGGAGGTCATGGGGCGGTGGCACCCCGACCCTCTACCCGCGGGTACGTCCGTCCATGCGGCCGGTTCCCGCAGGTCAAAGAAGGCCCGATCACGCGGTCGGGTCAGGGGCGGTGGCCGGTGGGGTCGTCCCCGAGGTCGACGATGGCCGCCACCGGCCCACCACCGTCCGGGCCCTGGTGGGCGGCGGACACGGACACGAAGACCGCCGGGTCGCCGGTGACGGCCGCCGTCACGCCGCCGACCGCCGCCTTGATCTGCCGGTGCCAGTGCACGTCGGAGTCGTCGAGCATCGCGTTGCGGCGCCCGCGGACCATGCCGTCCTGGCTCGCCTCGCACTTGAGGAACAGGTTGACCAACCGGCCGCCCAGGTCGCTGTGGTGCGGGCGCTCGGGCAGGTCGAGCCCGGCGTCGCGGATGGCCGCCCACAGCCCGTCCTGGTCGAGCGCGTCGGTCATCACCGAGTGCCCGATGCGGTACCGCCCGCCGACACCCCGTGCGTTGCCGACGACGACGACCTGCGCGCGGTCGAGCTCGACCCCCGACGAGCACGACGCCACCGACGAGTACAGCGAGCGGTCGCGCAGGACGTCCTCGTCGCGCGGCATCCCGATCTCCTCGAGGGCGACGGCGATGCCGAGCGCCGTGCCGCCGTTCGAGACGTCCATCGAGGTCAGCGTGTCCTCGGTGAAGACGTCGTGGCCGCGCTGCTTGGCGTCGCGGATGGTGTCGATGGTCAGCAGCGGCGTCTTGGTCTGGACGTAGTGGACGTCGGCGGCGTCGGTGATGCCGGCCCGCTCCATCGCGACCTTCACCGCGTCGGCCACCTTCGAGACCATCGCCGTGCGCCCGATGTCCTCGGGCAGCAGCTGCTCGCTCATCGCGAAGCCCACCGTGAGGCGTGGCTCGTCGGTCTGCTCCGCCTTCTCGGGGGGCACCGTCGCGAAGATCGTCGCGTGCGGGCTGATGACGCCGTCGGTGCCGCCCGACCAGACGATCGGGACGTCCTTGACCCGCTCGGGGTCGGCGCCCTTGGCGACGAGCAGCTCGCGGAAGGCACGGTCGGCGATGATGCGCGTGTAGTCGTTGACCCCGCCGTTGCCCTCGGTCTTGCCGATGACGGCGATGACCCGGTCGGCCTCCAGCACACCGGCGTCGATGAGGGCGCCGAGCTCGGAGGCGTCGGAGACGGAGTGCAGCGGGACCTTGCGGACCTCGATGGCGTCGGGCACGGCTAATCCTGTCGGTCGGGTTCGACGACGGTGCCGAAGGTGCCGTCGACGGCGTCGGTGATGTGGGTGAGTGACGTGATGACGCCGCGCGCGCCCCCGGCGGCGACGAAGCGGGAGACGGCCTCGACCTTCGGGCCCATCGAGCCCGAGGCGAACTCGCCGGCGTCGGCGAGGGCCTGCAGCTCGGAGAGCGTGACGCGGCCGAGGTCGCGTTGTCCGTCGGTGCCGAAGCCCACCGCGGCGTGGGAGACGTCGGTGGCGACGACGAGCACGTCGGCGTGCAGGGCCCGGGCGAGCAGCGCCGCGGTGAGGTCCTTGTCGATGACCGCCTCGACGCCGCGCAGCGTCCCGTCCGCGTCGCGGACCACCGGGATGCCCCCGCCCCCGGCGGTCACGACGACGTAGCCGGCGTCGAGCAGCGTGCGGGCGGCGGCGACGTCGAGGACCTCGAGCGGCTCGGGGCTGGCGACGACCCGGCGCCATCCCTTCTCGCCGCGGTCCTCCCACACCTGGCCGTGCTCGACCATCCGCCGTGCCTGGTCGGCCGGGAGGTAGCGGCCGACGGGCTTGCTCGGGTGCGTGAAGCCGGGGTCGTCTCGGTCGACGAGGGTGCGGGTGACCAGGGCCGCGACCGGCCGGTCGGCCCCGGCCCCGGCCAGGGCGACGTCGAGGGCGTCGAGGATGGTGAAGCCGAGGGTGCCCTGGGTCTGCGCGCCGCACCAGTCGAGCGGCACGGGCGGGACGACGTGGGCCGCGAGCTCGTTCTTCACGAGCAGGTTGCCGACCTGCGGGCCGTTGCCGTGGGTGATGACCAGCTCGTGTCCGGCCTCCACGAGGCGGGCGGCGGCGTCCATCGCCCCGGTGACGGCGGCGATCTGGGCGCCGGGAGTGGCGCTGCCGTCCGGCCCGGTCATCGCGTTGCCGCCGAGGGCCAGCAGGACCCGCATGTCACCTCGCCTCCGCCGTCGCCGGGCGGGTGCCCGGGACTCGACCCTAGGGAGGGCGGCGCAGCCCTCGCGTTGTCAGGTTCTGCCCAACGGGAGGCGGTCCGTTGGCAGGAGGGATGACGGGGTCAGGAGGGGGTCGGGGTCAGGCGGGGTCGGCGGTCTCCGCCGCGTCGCGCTCGTCGAGCCACGCCCGGATGGACGGCCCGTGCTCGTCGAGCCCCGGAGGTGGCAGGTGGGCCTCGCGTCCGCCGCCGAAGGCGTTGTCGTCGAAGCGGATCGGGGGTCCGGGCAGCTCGACGGTGCCGAGCACCGGGTGGTCGACCTCGACGACGAGGCCCTGCGAGCGCGTCTGGTCCCAGTCGTAGACCTCGTCGACGGTGCGGACCTTGCCGGCCGGGATGCCGAGCTCGGCGAGCCGGGCGAGGAGTTCCTCGGCGCGCCAGGAGGCGAAGGCGGTGTCGATGACGTCGACGAGGTGCTCGCGGTGCACGACCCGGGCGGAGTTCGTGGCGAGCAGCGGGTCGGCGGGGTCGATGCCGAAGGCCTCGGCGAAGCGCACCCACAGTCCCTGGCTGCCGACGGCGACCTGCACCGGGCCGTCGCTCGCGTGGAACAGGCCGTAGGGAGCCAGGGCGGGGTGGTGGTTGCCCTGCGCCCGCCCGACCTGCCCGGCGACCGTGTACGCCGTGCCCTGGAAGGCGTGGACGCCGACGACCGAGGCGAGCAGCGAGGTACGCACGACCCGCCCGCGGCCCGTCAGCTCGCGCTCACGCAGCGCCGCGGCGACCCCGTACGCGCCGTGCAGCCCGGCGAGCAGGTCGGCGATCGGCACCCCGATGCGCTGCGGCTCGTCGGGGCCGGGCCCGGTGACCGACATCAGCCCGGCCTCGCCCTGGGCGATCTGGTCGTACCCCGGCCGACCCCCTTCCGGGCCGTCGTGGCCGAAGCCGCTGATCGACAGGACGACGAGCCCGGGGTTGAGCTCGTGCAGGCGGGCGACGTCGAAGCCGAGCCGGTCCATGACGCCCGGGCGGAAGTTCTCGACGAGCACGTCGGCGTGACGGACCAGCCGGGACAGGGTGGAGCGGCCGTCGTCGGACTTCAGGTCGAGGACGATCGACTCCTTGTTCCGGTTGCACGCGAGGAAGTACGTGGAGACCGGGTCGTCCTCGGGGCCGACGAACGGCGGGCCCCATCCACGGGTGTCGTCGCCGCCGGCCGACTCGACCTTGACGACGCGCGCTCCCAGGTCCCCGAGGAGCATCGCGGCGTGCGGGCCGGCCAGGGCGCGGGAGAGGTCGACGACGGTGATGCCGTCGAGGGGTCCGGTCACGGTCGGTCCTTCCGGGTCGGTGTCCGGTCAACCTAGCGCCCGACCCGGGAGCGGCGGTCGTGCGGCCGGGTCCGGCATTCTTGAGCGTATGCTCAAGTTGAGCGTATGCTCAACTCATGACCACCGCCGCGCTCCCGCCCCCGCCACCCGACCCGTCACCCGACGCAGGACGCACCGGCGCCCGGACGCTCGGGCTGTCCGTCGTCGTGGGCCTGGTGGGCCTGGCCGGCGTCGGCATCGCGGCCGCCACCGACCGGCTCGACACGGCGGTGCTCTTCGTCGGGGTGCCGTGCCTGCTCGCGTTCGTCATCGGGACGGTCCGGGGCAGGGGCGGGTGGGGCCAGGTCTTCCAGGTCCTCACGGTCGTCCTCCTCCTCGCGGCGGCCCTGCTCCAGGAGGGGGCGATCTGCGTGCTGCTGACGGCCCCGCTCGTCTACGGGGTCGCCGGCCTGGTCTACGCCGCAGCCGCCCACGAGCGCCGGGGGAGCGGGTCGCTCGTCCTCGTGCCGGTGCTCGCCCTGGTCGTCGTCGAGGGCGTGCTGCCGGGAACCCGCATCCACCCCGAGCAGCGGGCCGGTGCCGAGCGAGTGGTCGCCGCACGGTGCGCCGACTTCGAGGCCGCCCTCGCGCGCGGACCCCGCCTCGATCCCTCGCAGGACCGGGGCGTCCTGCTGCGCGTCTTCCGCTACCCCACGCCGAGCGCCGCCACCGGCGCCGGCCTCGCGCCCGGGGACCGTTGGACCCTCACCCTTGCCGACGGCGAGGTGCGCACCCGCGTCACCGAGCGCCTGGGGTCGAGGCTGCACTTCGCGCTCGACGAGGACACGACGACGCTGAAGAAGTGGGCCGCGGTCCGGGGCGGCTCGCTCACCTGGGCCGAGGGTCCGGACGGCTGCCGGGCGACCCTGACGATCGACTACGAGCGCCGCCTCGATCCGGCCCTCTGGTTCGGACCGGTGACCGACGCCTTCATGGACGCCGGGGCCGCAGCCTTCCTCGCCGGGCTGGACTGACCCGTGAGTGCCTCGCTGCTGCGCAACCTCACCCTGGTGGTCCCGCTCCTCGCCGTGGCCGGGGCGGCGGCGACCCGTCATCGGACGGGCGACCTGCGACCCCGGGTGGCCGGGGCCGTGCTCGCGACCCTGCTCGCGTGGACGGGAGTGCTCGCCGTCGAGACCGCGGGCGGGTGGTGGGCCTTCGCCCCGGCTCCCACGACCGTCCTCGGCCTGCCCGTCGAGACGAGCCTCGGGTGGGCCCTCGCGTGGGGCGCCCTGCCGGTGCTCGCCGGCGGTCGCCGGCTGCTCTGGTGGCTCGCCCTGGCTTGGGTCGACGTGCTCGTCGTGCCGCACCTGGCACCCCTCGTCGTCCTCGAGCAGGACTGGCTGGTCGGTGAGGCCGTGCTCCTCGTCGTCGTGGCCGCGCCGGCGCTCGTCCTCGGTCTCGCGACCGTCGAGCGGCGCTTCCTCGGCCTCCGGGTCGTCCTCCAGGGGCTGGTCTTCACCACCCTCGTCGGGTGGCTGGTGCCGACCCTCGCGCTCGCGCGCGACGGGCTGCGCTGGTCCGACGTCGTGGACCACCCCCTGCCGGTCCGGGTCGCCCTCCTCGTCGCCGTCGTCGCCCTCGGGGTGCCGACGCTCGCGGCGGTCGCCGAGCTGTGGCGGGTCGGTGGCGGGACCCCGTTCCCGTGGGACCCGCCCGAGCGCCTCGTGACGACCGGGCCGTACGCCTACCTCCACAACCCGATGCAGGTCGGCGCCTGCGCGCTGCTGCTCCTCCTCGCGGTCGCGGCGGGGTCGCTGACCCTGGCCCTCGGGGTGGTGGTCGCCGTCGTCTTCTCCGAGGCGGTCGCCGAGCCGCACGAGCGGGTGGTGCTCGGGGCGCGCTGGCCCGCGCACACCGCCTACCGGGCGGCCGTCCGCGGTTGGCTGCCGCGGTGGCGGCCCCACGCCAGCGAGCCGGCCACGCTCTGGGTGTCGCAGTCCTGCGGGCTGTGCCGCAGCACCGGGGAGGCGGTGCGGCTCCTCGCCCCGCACGGGGTCGCCCTCCGGCGCGCGGAGGAGGCGCCGGTGCGGCTCACCCGGATGCGCTTCGACCTGCCGTCGGCCCCGGCCGGGCCCGGGCTGCACGACCGCGGCGTCCCCGCGCTGGCCCGGGCCCTCGAGCGGGTGTCGCTGCCGTGGGCGTGGGTCGGCTGGTTCGTCCGGCTGCCGCTGCTCGACCGCGGGGTCCAGGCCGTCGCGGACGCGTGCGGTCTCGGCCCGCGGGACCTCCCGGCGCCCGTGCGTACGGTGGCCCCGTGAGCAGCACGACGAAGCAGGACCTCATGGACGCGGTGGTGCGCCTCACGGCGACCGCCGGAGCCCGGGGGCTGACGGCGCGGGCCATCGGTGCGGAGGCGGGGGTGAACCAGGCGCTGATCTTCTACCACTTCGAGTCCGTCGAGAACCTCCTGCGGCTGGCGTACGCCGGGGCCACCGAGGCGATGGTGCGCGACTACGCGGAGGCCCTCGGGGCGGCCCAGACCTTCGAGGACCTGTACGCGGTGGGCGAGCGGCTCGGCGCGAGCTCGCGCGCGGACGGCAGCGCGGTCCTCCTCACCCACGTCATGGCGGCCGCCCACCACGACGAGCAGATGGCGGTGGCGCTCGCCGCCTCCCTGGGCACCTGGCGCGAGGTGGTCACTGAGGCGGTCCGGCGCGTGGTGGCGCACCACGGGCTCGACGGGGTCCTCGACGCCGACGGGATGGCGGCCGCGCTCGCCGCGTCGACGATCGGGATGGTCACCGTCGACGCCCTCCCCGGCGCTCCGCTCGGCTCGACGCTGCGGTCGGTCGAGCCGCTGCCGCGGGTCGTCGACACCCTCGCCGCCCGCTTCCCCCGCGCCCTCGCGCGGCGCATCGGCCGGTCGCTCGCGCCGCGGTCGTGAGGCCTCGGGCGCCGGACCGGCGGACCGGCAGCCTGACGACCGGCAGCCTGACGAAGAATTGACCAAGTCCATGACTTCCTCAGGGTCTCCTCAGGTACTCGAGCGGGTTGGGTGGTCGGATGCGACGGGGCCGGGGGCCCAGCACACCACCGCGACCGGGGGACCGGCCGGCGACCACCTCGGTGCCTCCCGTCGTGCCACCCACACGGAGGAGCACCGGGATGAGACCCACCACCCGAGCGAAGAGGGCCACCGCCCTCGGCGCGACGGCCGCTGTCGCCCTGAGCATGGCGGTCGCCGTGCAGCAGTCGGCCGCCGCGGCACCCACCCCGACCGCCGGCGGCCACGAGTCGCACGCGCCGGGGGACCACGACCACGGCCTGCCCGACCTCGACACCCGCACGGGCAGTGCCGCCCCCGCGGCGGAGCAGCGCAGCGCCGCCCAGCGCTCGACGGCCACCGGACGGGCCTCCGGCGCGAAGGCGGTGACCTGGAACCGTTTCGGCGCTCCCGCGACCTACGTCCTCGACGGCACCTCCCCGGTCGCCCGTGGCCTCGCGAAGGACCCGGAGCAGGCGGCGCTCGACTTCGTCGCCGGTGAGCGGGCGAGCTTCGGGCTCACCGCCTCCCAGGCCGACGGGGTCGAGGTCATCGGCACCAACCGCATCGGCGACGCCACCGTCGTCCTCCTGCGCCAGACCTTCGGCGGGGTCCCCGCCGGGCTCGACGGCACGGCAGCGGTCGCCGTCCAGGGCGGAGCCGTGCGCTACGTCAGCTCGACCCTCACCCCGGACGCCCAGGCGCCCGCAGCGGCCATCGTCGGCAAGGACGCGGCCGTCGCCGCCGCGGCCCGCAGCGTCGAGGCCGATGCCGCGGCGCTGCTCAGCGCGCGCACCGACGAGGTCGCCGTGCCCTACCCGGGCGAGGCCCCGAGGCGCGCCTGGCGCGTCGAGATGGTCGTCGACGAGGAGACCGCCTACACGGTCCACGTCGACGCCCGCTCCGGCGAGGTCATCGCCCGCGAGAACCTCGTCGACGCGGACAGCGACAACCCGCGCTGGAAGGTGTTCACCGGCACCCCGAACACCGACCGGTCCTCGACCGACACCCGCGTCACCTTCTGCTGGGTCGCGGCCGAGGGCTGCGACGAGGTCGTCGGCAGCCCCGCCTCCCCGAAGGCGTGGGACGTCGACCCCGCCACCGACCTCAGCACCTTCACGACGAACGGCAACAACGCCCTGACCTTCGAGCAGTGGCGCAGCACGCCCGGTCCGACGGCGACCCCGCGCAGCGACCGGAACTACGTCTACCCCTGGACCAACGTCTGGCAGACGAGCAAGTGCAGCCCGGACGCCTACACGAGCGAGACCCGCAACGACATCGACGCGGCCACGGCGAACCTCTTCGCGATGCACAACCGGATGCACGACTGGTCCTACCGGCTCGGGTTCACCGAGAGCGCGTGGAACCTCCAGCGCGACAACTACGGCAAGGGCGGCCTCGGTGGTGACCCCGAGCAGGGGCGCGCCCAGTCCGGGGCGCAGACCGGCCTGCGCAACAACGCGAACCAGCTGACCCTCGGGGACGGCGGCACCGTCTCGAGCAACATGTACATGTGGCAGCCGGTGGCGGGCGCGTTCTACGCCCCGTGCGTCGACGGCTCCTTCGACATGTCGGTCATCGGCCACGAGTACGGCCACGCCATCAGCAACCGGATGGCCGGCGGACCCGCCTCGGGCCTCTCCGGTCTCCAGGCCGGGGCGATGGGCGAGAGCTGGTCGGACCTCATGGCGATGGAGTACCTGCAGGAGAACGGCTACGCGCCGCTCGGTGGTGAGGCGACCCCGATGGGCGCCTACGTCACCGGCAACCCCCAGCAGGGCATCCGCAACTACAACATGGGCCAGAGCCCGCTCAACTACTCCAACGTCGGCTACGACCTCACCGGCCCGCAGGTCCACGCGGACGGCGAGATCTGGTCGGCGACGAACAACGACATCCGGGCCGCGTTCATCGAGCGCTACGGGCTCGGGGACGCCGCCACGCAGAAGGCCTGCGCGGACGGTCGCACGCCGGTCGCGCAGTGCCCGGGCAACCGGCGCTGGATCCAGCTCGTCTTCGACGCCTGGCTGCTCATGCCGAGCGGCTCGGTCTCGATGGTCGACGCCCGCGACCGGATGCTCGCCGCCGACCTGCTCCGCTTCGGCGGTCGCAACCAGGACCTGCTGTGGAACGCCTTCGCCGCCCGCGGCCTCGGCCAGGGCGCGACGTCGACCAGCTCGGGCGACTCCCGGCCGGTGCCGAGCTTCTCGTCGGCCTACGCCGGCGACGCGACGCTGCGGTTCTCGCCGCTGGACGAGGAGGGCCGCCCGGTCGTCGGTGCGAAGCTCTTCGTCGGTGAGTACACGGGCCGCTCGCGGGCGGTGGCCGACACCGACCCGGCGACCGACCTGCCCGACACCTTCGCCGTCGTCCCGGGAGCGCGCACCTACACGGCGCAGGCGCCGGGCCACGGCCAGGCGCGGGTGTCCTTCACCGCGAAGGCGCGCCAGACCCGTGACCTCCCGGTCCGGCTGCGCGACAACCTCGCCAGCGCCTCGCGCGGGGCCGTGCTCACCGGCGAGGGCACCGGACTGGCGAAGCTCGTCGATGACGACGAGGCCACGACGGGCACGACGGTCGACCAGCCGACCGCGGCGCAGAAGGTGTTCACCGTCGACCTCGCGGGGGGCCGTCAGGTCGTCCGCCGGGTCCAGGTGAGTGCGCTGCCCGAGCCCGGGACGGTCGCCCGCTTCCAGGCCCTGCGCCAGTTCAGGGTCTGGGCGTGCGACGCCCGGGGCCGGGTCGACTGCTCGCGGGACGCCGACTACCGCGCGGTGTACACCTCGCCGGCCGACGCCTTCCCCGCCGGGGTGCCGCGTCCGACGGCGCCGACGCTGAAGATGCGCTCGTTCGACATCCCGCAGACCGCGGCGACGCACCTGCGCGTCGAGGTCGTGGCCAACCAGTGCCAGGGCGGGCCGGCGTACGCCGGGGACCAGGATGCCGACCCGGCGAACAACAGTGACTGCGTCACCGGGTACTCGGGTGCGCAGAAGGTCGGCATCACGGAGGTGCAGGTCTTCCGCCGCTGACCGTCGGACGACCGCCCACGGGGCGGGCACCCTCCTCCTGAGGTGGGTGCTCGCCCCGCGGCGTGCCCCCCGCGGCGTGCCGTGCGGGGGAGTTCTCCCCCGACGACGTCCTTGACACCGCGCACGGCACAACCGCTACGTTGCGGGTCCGGCCACGGAGGGTGGCCACAGGGGACAGAAGGAGTCAGGGATGCGTCGATTCATGTCGGTCGTCGTGGGGTGCGTGGCACTCCTCGCGACGAGTGTCGTCGTCGCGCCGTCGTCGCAGGCGGCCAACAACGACCAGACCCAGAGCGTGTACCGCTACTGGGTCAGCTACTCGCCGGCGCTGGGCACCTGCGCCCGGTACTCGCTCACCGCGACGATCAAGTTCCGGTCCACGTACTCGCCGGCCAAGACGTCGTACCCCACCACGCCGAAGTCGTACATGGTCAGCAACGCCAAGCTCTACAACCCCGTCCTGCGGGTCAACACCTACGCCTACTCGGCCGCCAACGGCTGCACGCTGACGAAGAAGAACCTCACGAAGATCACCTTCGCGCAGCACTGGGGCGGCCACGGCTGCAGCTTCAACCCGAGCATCTCGGTCGGCGTGCCGTGGGCCGTCGGGGTCTCGTTCTGGCCCAGCTGTGGCACGAAGTACCAGGCGAAGCGCTCGTCGAGCTTCGGCTCCGGATCGACGTTCACGCAGAACAACTCCAACAACGGGAACCCCATCGCGACCTGGTCGGGGAGCCTCGCGTTCCGCACCAACACCCCGCCGCCGGACCCGTGCCTGTCGGTCTTCATCGACAGCAAGATCGTGCGCGGCACCGCCGACGACTCGTACGGCTCCGGAGAGGTCTCGGCCCAGAAGGTCTGCCTCGACGCGGTCTACAAGTGACCGGCCGCGGGCCCGGACGCCTCGGCGACCGGGCCCGCGGACCTGCCCGGCGGGAGGCTCAGAGCCAGTCGACGTCGGCGGCCGTGGCGCCGCCGGAGAGCCGGGCGTAGCCCGGGCCGCGGTCGAAGAACGGTTCGGGGCCGCGGGCCGCGCGGAGCTCGTCGCGCAGCGCGTCCGAGGCGGCGACGTCGAGCACCGGCTCGTCCTTCGTGCCGGTGGCGACGACGCCGTAGTCGGCACGCGCTCCCTCGAAGGAGACCTTGCCCCAGCGCAGGTCGCGCTCGACCTCGTCGTAGGGACGATCTAGGGGGTCGCCCCACCCACCGCCACCCGTCGTCCGGATGCGGATGACCTGCCCGGCGCGCACGGGCTCGGCGTCGGCGAGGGCGTCGACGGTGCGCTCGTCGGGGCCGCCGAGGTCGACGGTCACCTCGAAGGACCGGCCGGCCCGCCCGCCCTTGACACCCCAGCAGGCGAGGATCGAGCGGTCGGCGATGGACATGAAGTGCGCGTCCCGGAGCATCCGGATGTGCTTCTCGTAGCCGAGCCCGCCGCGGTACCGGCCCGCGCCGCCGGAGTCGACGGCCAGCCCGAGCCGCTCGACGCGGAAGGGAAAACGGCTCTCCGTGAACTCGGTCGGCAGGTTCCGGCTGTCGGGGACCACGTGGATGGTGTCCTCGCCGTCGGCGTAGTAGCGCCCGCCGGACCCGCCACCGAGCACCTCGCGCATCAGGTAGTCGTCGCCGTTCGCGTCCTGGCCGTAGACCCCCGTGTAGCGGATGGTCTCCTGGTCGGCGGGCATCCGTCCGTCGACCGCCTTGGCGACGACGCCGGCGAGCACGCCGAGCAGCCGGAGGATGACGAAGGTGCGGGCGTTGGTCGGCGCGGGGTAGACCGGCGTCAGCAGGGTCCCCTTCTCGGGGAAGCGCATCTCGATGAGCGGCACGACGCCCTCGTTGACGTCGAGCTCGGCCATCCGCTCGGGGGAGTCGGCGAGGTTGCGCAGGATGGGGGCCAGCCACTTCTTGAGGAAGTTGCCGCCGACGTAGTCGCCGCAGTGGTTGATCGGCCCCTTGGCCTGCGGGCCGGTGCCGGTGAAGTCGATGACGAGCCGGGGCCCGCCGTCGCCCGGCCCGGGGCCTCCGGTGCTCGACTTGGTCAGGGTGATGCGCTGCGCGTGGAGCATCGGCTCGTCGACGCCGTCGTGCTCGGCGTAGTCCTCCCAGACGTAGGTGCCGTCGGGGATGCGGTCGAGCACCTCACGGCGGTAGGTCTCGGTCGTGGCGTCGAGGATGGCGTCGAAGGCGGTCTCGACGGTGTCGCGGCCGTAGCGGGCGAACAGCTCGCCGAGGCGGCGGGCGCCCATGAGGCAGGCGGAGCACTCGGCGTCGAGGTCGGCCGCGAGGCTGTCGGGCATCCGGCTGTTGCGCGTCATGATGCGCAGGGCGGCCCGGTTGGGAGTTCCGGCGTCCCACAGGCGGATCGGCGGGACGGACAGCCCCTCCTCGAAGACCGTGCGGGCGTTGCTGGGCATCGACCCGGGGACCGCGCCACCGATGTCGTCGTGGTGCCCGAAGGCCTGCACGAAGGCGACGACCTCGCCCTCGTGGAAGACCGGCACCGTGACGCAGAGGTCCGGGAGGTGGCCGATGCCGCCCTCGGACTCGTAGACGTCGTTGTGGAAGAAGACGTCGCCCTCGCGCATCGTGTCGATCGGGAAGTCGCGCACTATCGGATGGACCAGGGCCGAGTAGGAGCGGCCGGTGAGCTTGCGCAGCTGCCGGTCGTGGATGCCGGCCCGGAAGTCGTGGGCGTCGCGGATCATGGGGGAGCGCGAGGTGCGCGCGATGGCCGTCTCGACCTCCATCTCCACGCTCGCGAGGGTGCCTTGGACGATCTCGACGAGGATCGGGTCGACGGCGGCGCCGGGGGCGGTGAGGCGGCCCCCGTGCTCGTAGGCGGTCGGGAGCCCTGCGGGGTTGGCCGGGGCGCTCGCGAGGTAGGCCTCGGTCTCGGCGGGGGTACGCGGGGCGACGGTCATCGGGACTCCTCCTTCGTGACGACGAGGTTGCCCCACCCGTCGACGCGCACCGCGAAGCCGGGGTGGACGGGGACGGTCGAGCCGAACTCCTCGACGATGGCCGGGCCGGCGAAGCTGTCGCCGGCGCGCAGGTCGGGGCGCCAGAGGAAGGGGGTGTCGACGTAGCCGTCGTCGGGGTCGAAGCACACCGGCCGGCTGCCCCGTTGCCCGGGCAGCCCGCCCCCGTCGTGTACCTCCTGCGACCTGTTGGTCGCTGTGGGTACGCCGTCGGCGTCGCGCTCGGGGAGGGGCTGGAGCTCGGGGCGGGTGATCGGCCCGACCCCGGTGACCCGCAGGTTGACCCACTCGACGCGCTGGGTGGGGTCGTCGCGGAAGTCGTAGCCGTAGAGCTGGCGGTGCTCGTCGTGGAAGCGGGCCGCCACCTCGGCGGCCCAGGCGTCGTCGACCGCTCCCGAGCCGGCCGGCACCCGCACCTCGTAGGCCTGCCCGAAGTAGCGCAGGTCGACGGTGCGCACGAACTGGTGCTGCTCGGGCGCGAAGCCCTCGGCCGTGAGCGCCGCGGCCCCCCGGGCGGTGAGCCCCTCGAGCACGCCCGCGACCTCCGCGAGGTCGCGGGCGTCGTGGCGCGCCACGTGGGTCTGCACGT
>JAESFK010000465.1_pt1 | contig 20455 bp, 15 predicted proteins | sample 9269391 | NCBI WGS metagenome assembly JAESFK01 (sample SAMN14506231, study PRJNA617097) | algae metagenome | isolation source: Drouetiella hepatica UHER 2000/2452 and co-occurring heterotrophs from... | place: Slovakia: Slovak Paradise National Park, Hrabusice, Kosice Region | collected 2000-01-01
TGAAGCTCGATGCCAAGATGACCCCGGCGCTGAACAACAGATGCCTGACGCGGGCCGTGTTGGGAGCAAACCTCGACGCCGCGCTTGCCGACTGCAACGAGGTCCTCAAGCTGGTGCCCGGCGATCCCTATGCCCACGACAATATCGGGCTGATCTATCTGAAGCGGAAGCAGTACGACAGGGCGATCGCCGAATACAACGCCTCGCTCAAGGTCGATCCGGAACGTGCACGCGCCCTCTACGGACGCGGCCTCGCACGCGCGCGCAACGGCCAGGGCCCGGCCGGCATCGCCGACATGTCGACCGCGACCGGCATCCAGCCGAACATCTCCGGCGAGTTCAGGAAGTACGGCGTGAACTGAGAGAAGGGCCGGGCTACATGACGAACAGTCCGTCGGCGTCGGTCCGGATGGTGATGACCAGGTCCTGGAAGTCGTTGTCGCCCGACGTGGAGGGCAGGTCCTCGAAGCCCAGCGACATTTCCAGACCGCCCTCCGAGGTTCCCGAGAGGACCTGGACCATGTCGCCCGGGTTGAGAGTCGAGAAGGTGTGGAAGATGACGGCGCCGTCGAAGGCGCCGCGCGAGTCGCTGAACAGGATCGGCGGCAGGCCGGCGTCGAGCGTGGCCGGATCGGCCGAGCCCGGGGCGCGGAACGAGAGGTCGTCGGGCAGGATGCCGAAGCGATCGTAGCCGTCCTGGATCATGAAGAAGCCCAGCCGCGTGTCCGCCGCGGGCGTGAGATCGACGCTACGGTCGCCCAGCGCGACGTTCAGCGTGTTGGCGTACAGGATGTGGACGTCGCCCAGCACGCCGTCGGCTTCCACTTCGTAGTAGCCGAACGCGTTGGCGAAGGCTGAAATCGCCGACTCGAAGTCGAGGGTGAAGGTCACCGAGCCGTCGCCCTCGAGATAGGCATCGCTTGCAACGCCGTTGATGAACGACGCGGCGACCCGCACGCCTTCCTGCAGCGCCGGCAGGAAGTTCACATAGGTGATCGTGGTGTGAGCGTCGGCGCCCATGCCGCGCGCCGCCGCGATGAAATCGCCGCCTTCGAACGTGCCGCCGAGGCTCACGGAGTTCGCGCCGGCGGTCAGCGTGGCGGAGGTGAAGTCGTCGTCGTATTCGATGTCCAGCTCCGAGCGGCCGACGAGCGAGCCCAGAACGTCGACCGAATGTCCCGAGGCGAAGCCGCTGATCAGGTCGTTCGTCATGTCGGTCCAGGTGTCGCGCAGCGTGTCGAGCCCGTCGCCGAACTCGATGAAGTCGCCGGCGGCGCCACCCTGCAGGATGTTGGTGCCGAGACCGCCCCGCAACTGGTCGACGCCGGCGCCACCCAGGAGCAGGTCGTCGCCCAGCCCGCCGTCGAGGAAGTCGCCGCCGTTGCCGCCGTCGAGCCGGTCGTTGCCGGCCTCTCCCTGGAGGAAGTCGTTACCGTCATTGCCCGTCAGTTCGTTGGCCAGGACGTTGCCGATGACGGTGTCGTTGCCGCTGCCGGCGATCAGGTGGCTGATCAGGGACCGCGTGTCGTCGCCATACTGCAGCGCATTGTAGACGTTGCCCTGGGCCACGAAGGGCGCAGCGCTCGGGAGGGCGAGGGCGGAATTCAGGTCGGCGAGCTGCTCGCGCGAAAAGGTGAGCCACCGGCCCGGGCGCAGATCGTCGTTCTGGTCCTCTTCGAAATTGCTGAGGTCGTAGGTCGTGAGCGCGCCCTGCGTCCACACGGTCGAGAAGATCTTGTTGTCCTCCGTCTCGCCCGTATTGGGCGCCGGGTCGCCGTCGATGAACTGCTGTCCGGTGGTCTCGTCCCACTCGTAGAGTGACGTCGTGCCGGCCTTGTCGAAGTTCGCGCCGTAATAGGCTTGCAGCGCGGCGATGTCGTACATCATGTAGCTCTGCGGCGAGGAGCCCAGGTGAGCCTCGGTCGCCGTGCTCGTGTTGGCGCCGAAATAGCTCGCGTAGGTCATGACGGAGAATTCGTTGTCGTTCTTGTCCGCCGCCAGCGCGCCATTATAGTCTGGATCGTGACCGTGCTTCAGGCCCAGCGCGTGTCCCATCTCGTGCATGATGGTGTTGAAATCGTCGGTCCCGTAGAAGTCCTCGGGCGGCCGGCCATTGGTGCTGAGCCAGTTGTCGCCGGATTCGCGGGCGTCCTGGGAAGAATAGGGTCCAGGGTTGGCAGGAAAGGCCGCCTGCGAACTGCCGTCGGTGAGGCCGGAGAAGCGCAGCGTCGCATCGACGGCCGACGGTGAGGCGGCCTCCGCGAACGTCAGCTTCGTGTACGATGCGACGAGGTTCATCGCAGCGAGGGCAGCGGCCTCCTGCTCGTCGCTGACCTCTTCGAATTTTTCGAGCAGCTTGGTGTCTGGATAGCCGCCCGGAACGCCCTCGGTGAAATCCGTCACGTCGGTGGGGAAGGCATACTTGATGACGGTCGCGGGCGTGTTGCCGCCCAGCGTGGTGACCCAGTGATAGTCCATCAAGAGGGCCTGGACGTTGGGATCTGCGATCCCGCTCGAGTCGAAGGCGCCGCCGAACAGGCCGCCCTTGGGCGTGGTGAGATCGGACGGCGGCGTGTCGTTGTCGTCTTCCGGACCGTCATCGGGTGCGCTGGCCATGTCGAGGAACTCCCTGGTCAAACGTCTGAGCTACCTGATCTTATGGACAACGACCTTAGCGCCGAGCAACAACGGCGATGGTTCGCGACCTGACCCTCGCTGGAGTTCATGGGGCTGGAAGCTCGCGCTGCAAAACTTTTGCATCGGCCAAGTATGTCGGGCCGCTGTCGCAACGCTCTCCCTCAAAATGTCGGCTTGACCGGATGGCCCAATACCAGGGCGTTGGGAATCGCTGTGATGGCATTTGGCCGGATCACCTACTGGACGTTCGGCATCCATGAAAACCATGCGGTCAATTGGGCACGATCGTTGAGCTCGATGGTGGTCTCGGCGGACCGAACGCCGACCGATCCCGGCGCTACGAGGTTGCTGACCGATTATCCCGGAATGTTCTCTGCCTCAGGCCTTGAGAAAGGCGAGCCGTTCATCGATACGGCCCGGCGAAATCGCGAGGATCTCGACGCTGACCACGCCCTTGGCGACGAAGGGGTCGTCCTCCACGCGCGCCTCGCCCTCTTCCGGCGACGCATGGTGCGCGAAGATCGCGCCGCCTGCGTTGGGAGGGAGACCGCCGGCCAGCAGGAAAAAGGTGGCGGAGGGGGTGGGATTCGAACCCACGGTGGGCGTGAACCCACGCCGGTTTTCAAGACCGGTGCCTTAAACCGCTCGGCCACCCATCCAGCTCAGCGAAACCAGATACTGAGGTGCCGCCCTGATTGCAACAAATGGGATTCTGCGTTAGCGGCGGCTGCATGACGGACGATTTTTGCCTGATACACGACGACCGGCTGGGATACGCGCCGAAACCGGGTTTTCGCGGGAGCGGGGCAGGTGGCTGGACGGTGACGATCGATTCCGACGGATTTCGTACCTGCCGCGATGCGCCGGGCGCGGACGCCGGACGGGCCATTCTCGCGGTTGGAGATTCCTACACCTTCGGAGAGGAGGTCAGCGACGCAGAGACCTGGCCGGCGCAGCTGCAAGGGCTCGTCGGTCGCCGGGTTCTCAATGGCGGGGTCTCCGGCTACGGCTTCGACCAGATCGTCCTGCGCGCCGAGCAACTCGCCGATCGACACAAGCCCTCCATGCTCATCGCCGGTTTCATTGCCGACGACATCAGACGCACCGAGATGCGCCGCCAGTGGGGACGCAACAAGCCCTGGTTCGTCCTCGGAGCCGGCGAGCCCGCACTCGCAGGCGTGCCGGTGCCGCGGCGAAAGCCGCGGGCGCCCGCATGTCTGCGTCACCGGCTGGAGCGACTCCTCATCGAGCTTCCGGCACCTTTGCAGCAGATCGCCGGCTACCATGTAAGGAGACATTCTGCGGGCGAAGGCATCCGGATCGCCCTGCATCTGGTCGAGCGCCTGGCGCAACTCGAGAGAAGGCACGGATGCCGGGTCGTCCTGCTGGCGCAGTATCACCCTCAAGTGTGGGTGGACCGTACGTTCGCCGGCGACCAGCGCCGCACGACGCAACGCGTTCTCGAACGCGCGAACAGCCTTGGTCTGGCGACCGTCGACACGTTCACTCGATTCGCCATTGAACCGGCGGCTGCCTCTTTCTACGTCAACGCGCACCTGAACGCCCGCGGCAACTCGATGGTCGCCAGCCTGCTGGCCGCGCGGCTGCCGGAACTCTCGCGAGCCCCGGATCGCTGACCACCGGTCGTCGGCAGGATCAGCCGCCCTGTTCCCGTCTCAAGGCTTCGCGGCGGAGCATGGCGCGCCATTCGGTCGGGGACACGCATTTGTGGGCGTGGACGCCGAGCTTGCGCTGCATGGCTTCGCGTTCATCAGGCACGTATCGGTCCTTGCTGCTCGCGGGAAGGGCCCAGGCCCAGCCGGCGGAGACCATCTTCTCCTGAAGATCGTCCTCCCCGGCGAAGCACTGCGCCACCGGCGGGTTGCTCTTGCGCTCGGTATCGACCAGCCGGCAGTTCACCGGGCGGCCGGCGATGAACTCCTCGAGCGCCTTGCGGGCAAGCGCGCCGGCACGCCACTGGCCGTCGTCGCAGGTCTGGCTGCGCTCCGGGGCGTCGATGCCGAACAGGCGGACGGTCTGCGGTCCGAATCGCACCGTGTCCCCGTCGACCACCGTGAAGCGCGGCTTCGGCGCCGGCAGCACCACGGTGTCGTCGTCCGAAGACTGCGCGGCGGCGCCGGCTGTCACCACCAGCGCGGCGAGGGCAACGATCGGCCAGGAGAGAATTTTCAAAGGGTAACCTTGCGGCGGCGTTTCCAGGGCACTCTACGTCATTTGCTCTTCGCCCCAAAGCCGGCCCGCCGTAACGCGTCGGCCATCGCGTTGCCCGGGGCGCTGGGCTTGGCGGCCTGCACGCGGGCCTGGTCTCGCCGGGACGCGCCGCCGCCGCCGCCGCTGCCACCGTCGCTGCGGCCGGACCGTGCGGGTTGGCTGCCCGCCTGGTCGTCCAGTCGCAAGGTCAGGCTGATGCGCTTGCGCGGCTTGTCGACCTCCAGGACCTTCACGCGAACGATGTCGCCCGGCTTCACGACGCTGCGCGGGTCCTTCACGAAGCTGTTCGACAACGCCGAGACATGCACGAGGCCGTCCTGGTGGACGCCGACATCGACGAATGCGCCGAAAGCGGCGACGTTGGTGACGACGCCCTCCAGCACCATGCCTGGCTCCAGGTCGTTCAGCGTCTCGACGCCGGCCTTGAACTCTGCCGTCTTGAAGGCCGGACGGGGGTCGCGTCCCGGCTTCTCCAGTTCGCGCAGGATGTCGGTCACCGTGGGCAGGCCGAACTTCTCGTCGACGAAGGAAGCCGGCGAAAGCGCGCGCAGGGCAGAGGCGTTGCCGAGCAGGGCGTCGATCCTGCTCTTGGTCGCGGCGATGATCCGGTGCACCACCGGATAGGATTCGGGATGCACGGCCGAGGCGTCGAGCGGATCGTCACCGGCCTGGATGCGCAGGAAGCCCGCGCACTGCTCGAACGCCTTGGGACCGAGCCGCGGCACGTCCTTCAGCGCCTTGCGTGAGCGGAAAGCGCCATTCGTGTCGCGATGGGAGACGATGCTCTGCGCCAGTCCGGGGCCGATGCCGGAGACGCGGGCCAGCAGCGGGGCCGACGCCGTATTGAGATCCACGCCGACGCCGTTCACGCAGTCCTCGACGACGGCATCGAGCGACTTCGACAGCTTGAACTCGCTCAGATCGTGCTGGTACTGGCCGACTCCGATCGACTTGGGATCGATCTTCACCAATTCGGCCAGCGGATCCTGCAGCCGCCGGGCGATTGACACGGCGCCGCGCAAGGTCACGTCGAGGCCGGGCAGCTCCTCCGACGCATAGGCGGATGCCGAATAGACCGACGCGCCGGCTTCCGACACCACGATCTTCTGCAGCTTGATCTCCGACAGCCCCTTCAGCAGCTCGATCGCCAGCTTGTCGGTTTCGCGCGAGGCGGTGCCGTTGCCGATCGCGATCAGCTCGACCTTGTGCTCGCGCACCAGTCTTGCCAGCACGGCGAGCGCCTCGTCCCAGCGGCGCTGCGGCTCGTGGGGATAGATCGTGCTGGTCGCCACCACCTTGCCGGTGGCGTCGACCACCGCGACCTTCACGCCGGACCTAAAGCCGGGATCGAGCCCGAGCGTCGGCCGGGCGCCGGCGGGAGCAGCCAGCAGCAGATCGCGCAGGTTGGAGGCGAAGACCCGTACCGCTTCTTCCTCGGCGGCAGTCCACAGGCGCAGCCGCAGGTCGATCGACAGCATGATCGTAATCTTGGTGCGCCACGCCCAGCGCACGGTCTCGGCCAGCCACTTGTCGCCCGGCCGTCCCTGGTCGGAGATGCCGTAGGCCCGCATGATACGCAGCTCGTAGGCGCTCGGGATGGCCTGGTTGGCCGGCGGACGCGTCGCGGGATCGTCCGGCTCGACCGTCAGCCCGAGGATCTCCTCGCGCTCGCCACGGCACAGCGCCAGCACGCGATGGGACGGCATCTTGGCGAGTAGTTCCGAGAAATCGAAATAGTCGCTGAACTTGGCGCCCGCTTCCTGCTTGCCCTCGCGCACCTTGGAGACGAGGCGGCCGTTGCTCCAGAATTCCTCGCGCAGTGCGCCGATCAGGTCAGCATTCTCGGCGAAGCGCTCGACCAGGATCGCGCGCGCCCCCTCGAGCGCCGCGGCCGCCGTGGCGACGTTTTTGTCTGCCGAGACGAACGGTTCCGCCCGAACCAGAGGCTCGCCGGTGGGATCGTTCAGCAGCAGGTCGGCAAGGGCCCCCAGCCCGGCTTCCTTGGCGATCTCGGCCTTGGTCCGGCGCTTAGGCTTGTAAGGGAGGTAGATGTCCTCGAGACGGCTCTTGCTGTCGGCGGCCAGAATTGCTGCTTCGAGCCTCGCATCGAGCTTTCCCTGGTCGCGGACGGAGTCGAGGATCACCTTCCGTCGTGCTTCCAACTCGCGCAGGTACCCCAGCCGCTCCTCGAGCGTGCGCAGCTGCGCATCGTCCAGCGATCCGGTGACCTCCTTGCGGTAGCGCGCGATGAAGGGGACGGTCGCCCCGCCGTCGAGCAGTTCGACGGTGGCCTGGACCTGCTGCTCCCTGACCCCGAGTTCTTCGGCAATACGCGCCTGGATGGAGACCACCAAGATTAACCCTCTTCGGTCGGAGGCGAGCGAGACCGTCGCTGCATCGGGCCGCGGATATGACCGGCGTGCCTGTGGGACTTCAAGCAGTTTGTGAGGTATCGCGCACAGCGGCCCCGGTCGATTGACCCGAGTTTCGTTCGTTGTCAGTGTAAAATCCCTGATACCGAGGAACGGCGCCGATCATGGATTTCTCCTTCTCCGAACAGCATGAGGCCGTCCGAGAGACCGTCAGGCGCCTGTGCCGGTCGGAGCACCAGAAGCTCGTGGTGGAGGCAGAGGAGAACGAAATCCTGCCGCGCGAGGTTTTCGCGCGCTGGGGCGAACTCGGCCTGCTGGGCGTGCGCTACCCGGAAAGCGACGGCGGCAGCGGTCTCGACAAGATCAGTGACTGCATCGTGCGCGAAGAACTGAGCTACATGAGCCAGGGATTCGCGTCGAGCTGGTCGGCGCACAGCCATCTCGGGATCTGGCCGATCTGGAAGGCCGGCACGGCGCAGCAGCGCCAGCGCTTCTTCCGGCCCGCCGTGCAGGGGAAGAAGATCGCCGGCTTTGCCTTGAGCGAACCCGACGGAGGCTCGAACATCCGCGCGCTGAAGACCCGCGCCGAACGCGCCGAGGGCGGTTGGACGCTCAAGGGCAGCAAGCTCTACATCACCAACGCGCCGATCGCGGACTTCCTGCTGGTCGCGGCGCGGACCGCGCCGGAACTCAGTGGCGACGCCATCAGCCTGTTCATCGTCGAGTTGCCGGCCGCGGGCATGAGGATCGACAAGCTCAGGAAGGAGGGCATCCGCGCCTCCGAGACCGGCCTGATCCACATGGACGACGTGTTCGTCCCGGACGACTGCGTCCTCGGCGACCGGCTGGGAACCTATCCGGTGATCCTGGAATCGCTGAGCGAGAACCGGGTCGGTGTCGCCGCGAACGCCCTCGGGATGGCGCGCGCCGCCTTCGATGCGGCCACGGCCTACGCGCGGGACCGGCTCGTGGCGAACAAGCGGATCGGCGACTACCAGGCGATCGGCCACAAGCTCGCGGAGATGTCGGCGCAGATCGAGGCGGCGAAGTGGCTAGTCTACTACGGCGCCTGGCGTGTCGACCAGAACACGCTGGACTCGGCGACCGCCGCGCGCGTGAAGCTGATCGCCAGCGAGACCGCCGTTGCCGTCAGCGAGCAGGCGATCCGCATTCACGGCGGCGCCGGCATCATGCGCGAGTATCCGGTGGGCCGCATCCATCGCGACGCGCTGGTCTACGTGATCGGCGAAGGCACCAGCGAGATCCAGAAAAACCTGATCGCCCGTGACCTCGGCTTCAGGTTCTGAACCGTCCGGCATCTCATCAACCAAAAGGAGCAGCGACCACCGTCTCAAGAGTCCACGAATAAGAAGACCTACGAAGCAAGGGAGGAAGCTCATGAAGTTCGTTCACTGGCTTACCGCGTTCGTTACCACCGTCAGCGTCATGCTTGCCGCGCCCGTGATGGCGCAACCCTATCCGAACAAGCCGATCCGGCTCATCGTCCCGTTCGGCGCCGGGTCGGGCAGCGACATCCTCGCCCGCATCCTCGCCGAGCCGCTCGGCCAGGCGCTGGGCCAGCCGATCGTCGTCGAGAACAAGCCGGGCAACAACACGACGCTCGGCACCGAGCTGGTCGTCAGCTCACCGCCGGATGGATACACGATCGGGCTGCTGACCAACTCCGGCCTGGTCGCCAGCCCCGCAGGCCTCACCAGCGGCGTACGCTACGATCCGGCCAAGGACCTGAGCTACATCTCCATGGTGGCGTCGGTTTCCTATGTCTGGCTGGTCAACAACGACGTCAAGGCGACGACGGCCCCTGAGCTGGTCAAGCTGCTCAAGGTCAATCCCGGGAAGTTCAACTACGCGAGCGGCAACACCGGCGGGATCGCCTATGGCGGCTACATCAAGAACGCCTACCAGCTCGACGTGACGCACGTGCCCTACAAGTCGGTGCCCCCGGGCCTCGCGGACCTGATCAGCGGACACGTGCAGATCATGGTCGCCGATATTCCTGCCTCACTCGGCATGATCCGGGGCGGCAAGGTGCGGGCGGTCGGCATGACAACCGCCCAGCGCAATTCGCTGCTGCCCGACGTGGCGACCTTCTCGGAGCAGGGGCTCGCCACGCCGCCCGACATGAGCGGCTGGTGGTGCGCGGTGGCGCCGGCGGGAACGCCCGACGATATCCTCGACCGGCTGAACCGCGAGCTTGTGAAGATCCTGGAATCAGAATCGGTGAGAGCCAAGCTGCTGCAGAACGGCATCGTGCCGACGCCGTCGACCCGGCAGCAGGCGGTGCAGTATCAGAAGGATCAGTTCCTGGTGTGGAAGGGCATCGTCAAGGATCTCAACCTCAAGGTCGACTGAGGCGGCCTCAACGCGCCGGGACCTTGATACAGCGGCGGGCGGCGCCCTGTGGCTTGGTTTGCCACGCGGGCTGGCGCTACCATGCGCGCCCACGCTGCGGAGTCCCCCTTCATGTCGCCCTATGTCTCGGCGCCGGCCCGGACGAAGATCGTCGTGCCCGTGCTCACGGCTATCGTCGCCGTCGCGATCTTCGTCGTCGACACGCTGACGCCGCTCGATATCGCCGTCGCCGTCCTCTACGTCGCGGTCGTCCTTCTGGCTGTCGATTTTGCGGGATATACCGGCATCCTGGCAATCGCCACGGGATGCGCCGTGCTCACGATCGTGAGTTTCGTCACCACTCACGATCTCACCCCGGGAACCGGGCCGATGCTGCGCTGCTTCGTCAGCCTCGCCGCCATCGCCATCACCGCGCTGCTGGCCGCACGCAACCAGCTGGCCGTGGCGGCGCTGCGCGAGCAGGCGGATCTCCTCGACCTCACGCACGACACGGTGTTCGTCCGCGACCGCGACGACGTGATCAAGTTCTGGAATCGCGCGGCGGAGGATCTCTATGGCTGGAGCAGTGACGAGGCCGTTGGTCAGCCGGCGGCGCCGTTGCTGAAGAAGATCTTTCTCCAGCCCTATCCGGCGATCCTCGAGGAGCTGGAGCGCGACGGCCGTTGGGAGGGCGAAATCGTCCACACCTGCCGCGACGGCCGGCAGGTCACGGTGAGTTCGCGTTGGGCATTGCAGCGTGATTCACAGGGCCGGCTGGCGGCCGTGCTCGAAACCAACACAGACATCACGGCCCAGCGCGCCGCCGAGGACAAGCTCGACCGCACGCGCAGCGAACTGGCACACGTCTCGCGTGTTGCGACGATGGGCGAGCTCACCGCGTCGATCGCCCACGAGGTCAATCAGCCGCTCGCCGCCATCGTGGCCAACGGAGAAGCCGGTCTGCGCTGGCTGGGGCGGGACGCGCCGGATCTCGGCGAGACGAAGAAATCCATCGAGGCGATGCTGCGCAACGCGCAGCGCGCCAGCGACGTCGTGCGCCGCTTGCGCGCCCTGTCGGCCAATGCGGCACCCGCCCATGCGCCGCTCGACGTCGCGGCGGTCGCGGAGGAGACAGTCCAACTCGTCGAGCGGGAACTGCGTGTCCAGGGCGTCCGCTTGTCCGCCGACCTGCCGGGGGGCCTGCCGCCGGTAGACGGCGATCGCGTTCAGCTCCAGCAGGTCATGCTCAATCTTCTGCTGAATGCCATCCAGGCCGTGGGCACAGTGTCTGCGGAGCGGCGCGCGATTTCTGTTAGAGTGCAGCGTTTGGCCAGCGTGAGCCAGGGAGATGCCATCGTGCTGACAGTCGACGATACGGGCAGGGGCATTGCAGAAGCCGACCTTGACCGGCTGTTCGACGCCTTCTTCACGACCCGAAGCGACGGCATGGGCATGGGCCTGTCGATTTCGCGCTCGATCGTCGAAGCCCATGGCGGTCGTATCGAAGCCGGAAACCGGCCGGAGGGTGGTGCGTCGTTCCGGGTCTCACTCCCGGTCGCCGGGAGCGCGGCATGAACCGCCGGCAGCCCGCACCGGCACCAGCAGAGGCCCCGCCCGTTGTCTTCGTCGTCGACGACGACGAGGAGCTCCGATTGGCGCTCGACAATCTTTTTCGCTCGGTCGGCCTGCAGGCACGACTCTTCGGCTCGGCCGCCGAATTCCTGAAGGCGGGCGCGGTCGATGCGCCCGGCTGCCTCGTCCTCGACATCCGCCTGCCGGGCGTGAGCGGCCTTGAATTCCAGGCGCAGCTTGCCCGTATGAGCATCGAGCTGCCGATCGTCTTCATGACCGGCCACGGCGACGTGCCGATGTCGGTGCGTGCGATGAAAGCAGGCGCCGTCGACTTCCTCACCAAGCCCTTCCGCGACCAGGACATGCTCGATGCGGTAGCGGCGGCGATCGACGCGGACCGTCGGCGCCGAGCGACGGCAGCAGCGGGGCGGGACGTGCGCTCCCGTTTCGAGAGCCTGTCGCCGCGCGAGCGGGAAGTGATGACCCTGGTCACGCGCGGTCTGATGAACAAACAGGTCGCCGGCGAGCTCGGCCTGAGCGAGATCACGGTGAAGCTCTATCGCGCCCAGGCCATGCGCAAGATGGATGCCGATACGCTTGCAGACCTCGTCCGCATGGCCGAACAGCTCGCACTGCACGGCTCACGCGGGTAGGGCCACCCCGGCGGTTCAGGCGGCGGGCCGGCCGCCCGGTGCGCGGGCGCTCTCGAACAGGAACCAGGTCCGGCGCTCGGTCTCGTCGATCCAGACCTCGACTAGGCTCGCCGTCGCAACGTCGCCATGTTCGTCGCAGAGTGCGTGGACCTCGCGCAGGATGGAAGTCAGCTGGCGATTGTCGTCGCGCAGCTCGGCCAGCATCGTACCCGGCGGGACGAAATCGGCGTCGTTGTCGAGCAGGCGCTGCTGCTGCGAAATCTGGCCAATCGAGCGCAGCGTCGTGCCGCCGATCTTGCGGGCGCGCTCGGCGATCGGGTCAGTCATCGCGAAGATCTGGTCGGCCTGCTCGTCGAGCAGCACGTGATAATCGCGGAAGTGCGGCCCCGACATGTGCCAATGGAAGTTCTTGGTCTTCAGGTAGAGCGCGAAGCAGTCGGCCAGCAGGGCCGTAAGGGACGCCGCCAGATCCCTGACGGCATTCTCGGAGAAGGTGCTGGGCGTCTGCAGGGCGGCGGTCCTGCGTTCCTGTACGGTGGTCATTGGCTTAACTCCTTCGTGGCTGTGAACGACTGGATGTGATGCACCTTGTGGGTTGCTCCCGGCGCGGCGAAGGCCACGACGACAGTCAGCGTCATCGCGATGCAGACGATGACGAAAGCGAGGACGAGATCGGCTGTCAGAAATTTGCGCATAGTTTCCTCAGTGTGCCGCCGGCGCGGGACCGCCCAGCTTGACCTTGCGCAGGGTCAGGGCGAGTGCCGCGGCTGAGAGCGAGATCGCCATGAGCGTCCAGAAGACGTCGATGAAGGCCAGGAACGAAGCCTGCGTCACCACCTGCTGGCCGATCCAGGCGATGGCCTGCTTCTGGGCCTGCAACGCCGAGCTGCCGTGGCTGGTGAAATAGTCGACCGCCTGACGCACCGTTTCCTGATACGGCGCGCTGGACGGCACGGCGTGCTCGACGAGACGGCTCTGGTGAAACTGCTCGCGATGGGCCAGCACGTTGGACGACAGGGCGATGCCGAGGGAGCCGCCGATATTGCGCGCAACGTTGATCAGCGCCGACGCCTGGTCGACATTGGCCGGCGATATGCCTTCGTAGGAGGCGGCCGTGATCGAAAGAAAGATCAGCGGCAGGCCGACGCCCAGCAGCATGCGGGAGTGGGCGAGGTACCAGAAGCCGACATCGCCGTAGATCGACGTCAGATTGTACATCGAGAGCGCGATGATGGAGGCGCCGGCGACGATCAGGTATTTGGGCTGGATCTTCGTCAGCAGGCGGCCCGTGATGAACATCATCGCCATGGTCACGAGGCCCCCGGGCGACAGGACGAGGCCTGCCCATGTCGCCGTGTAGCCGAGATCCTGCTGCACGAGCTGCGGCAGGAACTGTGTGGTCGCGAGCAGGATGGCTCCAGTCGCCAGCATCACCAGGAAGCACGCGCCGAACTGGCGGGTCGCCACCATGCGGATGTCGATCGCCGGATTGCGCCGCGTCACCTCCCAGGGAATCATGAGGACGAAGGCCAGTGCGCAGACGGAAGCCACGGTGACGATGAAGCCCGAGCCGAACCAGTCGTCCTCCAGGCCGCGATCGCACACGATCTCGAGCGCCCCCAGGAAGGTGGCGACGAGGGCGAAGCCCACGAGGTCGAAGCCGCCATCGGTCCGCCGCAGCCGTTGCCGTTCCTCGACCTGGGCCCGCGTCTCGCGCAGCAACAGGGCGATCGACACGATCGTCAACAGGCCCACCGGCCCGTTGATCAGGAAGCACCAGTGCCAGGAGGCATTGTCGGAAAGCCATCCGCCGAGCGTCGGCCCGACCACGGGGGCCACCACGACGGCCACGCCGAACAGGGCGAATGCCTGTCCGCGCTTGGCCGGCGGGAATGTATCGATGAGGATCGACTGTGAGACCGGCACCATGCCGCCGCCGGCAATGCCCTGCAGGACGCGGAACAGCAGCAATGCCTGCAGATTCCACGCGAAGGCGCACAGCACCGAGCTCACTGTGAAGAGGGTGAGGCAGGCGATGAAGAAGCGCCGCCGGCCGATCCGGCGGACCAGGAAGCTGCTGGCCGTCAGGCTGATCGCGTTCGACACGAGATAGGTAGTCACCACCCAGGACGCTTCGTCCTCGCTGACGCCGAGGCCGCCCGCGATGTAGGGCAGGGCCACGTTGGCGATCGTGGTGTCGAGCACTTCCATGAAGGTGGCGATCGCGACCACTACGGCGATCAGCCAGGGATTCGGTGTCCGGGCCGCGGCCACGGTACTCACAGCCAGCTCCGCAGCCGCTCGTAGAGGGACGGCGCCGGGTCGGTCCGCACCGTGGGGACAACGGACATGCCGGGTCCAAGCGCAACATCGGTCGGAGGATGGTCGATGACGACCTTCACCGGCACGCGCTGCACGATCTTCACGTAGTTGCCGGTCGCATTCTCGGCCGGCAGCAGCGAGAAGGCGGTGCCGGACCCCGGCTGCACGCTGGCGACATGGCCTTGGATCTCGTGGTCCGGGTAGGCATCGATCCAGAAGCTCACCGGCTGGCCTGGACGCATCGCGTTGAGCTGCGTCTCCTTGAAGTTCGCAGTGACCCAGATCTCGTCTGGGACGAACATGGAGAGCGCCGTACCGGCCAGGGCGAACTGGCCGACCGCGGCGCCGAGCTGGACGATGCGTCCCGGCTGCGCCGCCGTCACCGTCGTGTAGGACAGGTTGAGCTGCGCCTGGTCGCGGCGGGCCTGCTCCTGCTGCAGGCTGGCGACGGCCGAGTTGCGCTGCGCCTTGAGTGCTTCCAGCTGGCGCTGGGCGACGGTGACGTTGGCCTGCGCGTTCGCGAGCGCGGCCTGCTGCTGGTAGAGTTCCGATGCAGCAAGTTCGCCGGTCTGGCGGCTCGACCAGCCTTCCTTGGCCAACGTGCCGTAGCGCTCGGACTGCTGCTGCGCATAATACAGGCGGGCCTCGCTGAGCTTCACCTGCGTCTCGCTGGCGGTGATCTGCGCCTGCTGGACCTGCAGCTGCGCGTCGATATTGGCAATGCCGGCCTGTGCGGCGGTGACGGCCGCTTCCGCCAGCGCCAGCGCCACCCGGTAGTCGCGCTCGTCGATGTGCGCGATCACGTCGCCCGTGGCGACATGCTGGTTGTCGGTGATCGGCACCGACGTCAGGTAGCCGGGCACCTTGGGTGCGACCGCGAACTGCCGCGCCGCGATGAAGGCGTCGTCGGTCGTCGCGAAGCGGCTGCTGTGGTCGACATAGAGGCTGCCCGCCGAGACCACGGCGATCAGGGCCAGAAGGCTGGCGCCGCCGAGCAACGCGCGGCGTCCCGTGAAGCCACCACGCGGCGTCTTCTTCGAAGGTGCCTCGTCCGTCGTTGACGGCTCGTCGAGAAGCAGTTTCTCCGGCACCGCGGCCTCTGCTGAGACCGGCTCGGGTGACTGCGGGCTGCTCTCCGTCGGACGACGCAGCGGGATCAGGGTGGCGGGTTTGCTGGGCGACATGACCTGGTCTCCTATCGCGGGCCACGCACCGTTTGCGAGGCTGAACGAGAGGATAGGGACAGGCGCAAAACCGCCAATTCAGATGGACGTCTGATACGGGCAAACCTTGGTATAGGCAGTCAGCGGCCGCTTTTTCCCCGAAGATCGCTCCACCGCATCCGATCGGGAGCAGGATCATGGCCGCGACCAAGCGCATACGACCCTACAAGCAGCCCGCCGGCGGATGGGGCGCCCTGAAGGCACTGGGCGAGCATCTCGTCGAGCAGGGTATCGCGATCAAGGGATCGAGGACGCTTCTGCGCATGAACCAGCCTACCGGCTTCGACTGCCCGGGATGCGCCTGGCCCGATCCCAAGCATACGTCCTCATTCGAATTCTGCGAGAATGGCGGCAAGGCAGTGGCGTGGGAATCGACCGCGGAACGCTGCACGCCAGCATTCTTCGCCGAGCACACCGTCTCCGAGCTGGAAGGCTGGGGTGACTATGAGCTCGAGATGGCGGGCCGGCTCACGCATCCGATGTCGTACGACGCGGCGAGCGACCGCTACCTGCCGGTGAGCTGGGACGAGGCCTTCGCGACGGTCGGCCGCCACCTGGCAGCGCTGCCCGATCCGAACATGGCCGAGTTCTACACCTCGGGCCGCACCTCCAACGAGGCGGCGTTCCTCTACCAGCTCTTCGTACGCGAATTCGGCACCAACAACTTTCCCGACTGCTCGAACATGTGCCACGAGGCCACCAGCGTCGGCCTGGCGATGTCGATCGGCGTCGGCAAGGGAACGGTCCTGCTGGAGGATTTCGACAAGACCGACTGCATTTTCATTTTCGGCCAGAATCCCGGCACCAACAGCCCGCGGATGATGACGAGCCTGCGCAACGCATCGCGCCGCGGCGCCCCCATCATGTCCTTCAACCCGTTCCGCGAGCGCGCGCTCGAACGCTTCCAAGCGCCGCAGGACCCGGTCGAGATGGTGACGCTGAGCGCCACGCCGATCAGCTCACGCCTCTACCAGGTGAGGGTCGGCGGCGACGTCGCGGTGATCAAGGGCCTGATGAAGGTCCTGGTCGAGGCGGACGAGAGCGCGCGGGGCGAGGGTGTTGCCGCCGTGCTCGACTGGGAATTCATCCGCGAGCATACCGTCGGTATCGACGGGTTGATCGCGGATTTGAAGGCTGCGAACTGGGCCTCCCTCGAGCAACAGTCGGGCCTCACACGCTCGGAGATCGTGGAAGCAGCGCAGGCCTACATGAAGGCCGGGCGCGCCATCGTCGTCTACGGCATGGGCATCACGCAGCACCGCCACGGCGCGCAGGCGGTGCAGCAGCTCGCCAACCTCTGCCTGCTGCGCGGCCATATCGGCCGCGAGGGCGCGGGCATCTGTCCGGTGCGCGGCCACTCGAACGTCCAGGGCGATCGCACGGTCGGCATCACCGAGGTACCGGCCGCCGATTTCCTGGCGCGCCTCGGCAAGCGGTTCGGCTTCACGCCGCCGTCGGTGCCGGGCCACAACGTCGTCACCGCACTCCAGGCGATGGCGCGCGGCGAGGTGCGGGTGTTCTTCGGTATGGGCGGCAACATCGTGGCCGCGATGCCCGACTGGCAGGTGACGCGCGATGCTTTCCGCCGGCTCGACCTCAGCGTCCACGTGTCGACCAAGCTCAACCGAAGTCACTTGGTGCGCGGTCGCGAAGCGCTGATCCTGCCCTGTCTCGGCCGCACCGAGCTCGACGTCCAGGCGACCGGTCCGCAGTCGATCACCGTCGAGGATTCGATGTCGATGGTGCATGCCTCGCTGGGCCTGAACAAGCCCGCCTCGGAGCATCTGAAAAGCGAGCCCGCCATCGTGGCCGGCATTGCCCGGGCGACGCTAAGGGCACGCTCCGCCGTACCGTGGGAGGAGCTGATTGCGGACTACGATCGCATCCGCGACGCCATCGAGGACGTCTTCCCGATCTTCCAGAGCTACAATGCCCGCATCCGCGTGCCCGGCGGCTTCCATCTCGTCTCGAGCGCCCGCGAGCGCATCTGGAATACCGGCTCGGGCAAGGCGAACTTCCTGATCTACGACGGCGTCCGCGAAGACACCGTGAAGAAGGACAGTGACGTGCTGTGGCTGACGAGTGTGCGCAGCCACGATCAGTACAATACGACGCTCTACTCGATGTCCGACCGCTACCGCGGCGTCTACGGCCAGCGTGACGTCGTCTTTCTCAGCCCCTCCGAGATCGAGAAGCGCGGGTTCGAGCCCGGCGACCGCGTGGACGTCGTCGCCGTGAATGGCGACGGCATCGTGCGGCGCGTGCGCGGCTATCAGCTCGTGGCCTGCTCGTTCCCCGAGGGAAGCTGCGCCGCCTACTATCCTGAGACTAATCCGCTGGTGGCGCTGGACGCCCACGATCCGATGAGCTTCACGCCTTCCTACAAGGGGATCTCTGTGCGGCTGGTCCGCGCTGCGGCGGGCGCCGCCTGAGGGGAGGGGCGGATCGTGGCACCGATCGAGATCGTTCTGATCCTGCTCTCGGCCGTGGTGGTGAGCGGCGCCTGCGCCCGCGTGCTGCCGCTGCCCGTGCCGGTGCCGCTCGTCCAGATCGGGCTCGGCGTGTTCGTCGCCGCGGTCGCAAATCTCGGGGTCAGGCTCGATCCGCAGGTCTTCTTCGTTCTCTTCCTGCCGCCCTTACTGTTCTTCGACGCCTGGCGACTGCCCAAAGCCGGCCTGCTGCGGGACAAGGGAATGATCCTTGCCTTGGCGCTCGGCCTCGTCGTTTTCACTGTCCTTGGCCTGGGCGTCCTGATCCATTGGATGATCCCGGCGATGCCCCTGGCCGTAGCCTTTGCGCTCGCTTCGGTGATCTCGCCGACCGATCCGGTTGCGGTTAAGGCCATCGCCGCGCGCGTGCCCGTGCCGAAGCGATTGATGCAAGTCCTGGAAGGGGAGGCGTTGCTCAACGACGCTTCCGGGCTGGTTTGCCTGCGCTTTGCGGTGGTCGCGGCGCTGACCGGCACGTTCTCCCTGGCCGATGCCGTCGGCAGCTTCGTGTGGGTCGCGGTCGGCGGTCTGGCGGTCGGATTCGCCGTGACCACGGTGGCCGCTAAGGCGAAGAACTGGGTGTCACGCCGCTACGGCGAGGATGTCGGCGCGCAGATCCTGATCAGTCTTCTGATTCCCTTCGGGGCCTATTTTCTCGCCGACTTCGTTGGCGCCTCGGGCATCCTGGCGGCCGTCGCGGCGGGCATCACCATGAGCCACGTCGAGCAGGGAGGCGGGGCGCTCGCCGCGACCCGCGTCCGCCGCAGCGCCGTGTGGGAGACGATCCAGTTCGGCGCCAGCGGCGTCATCTTCATCCTGCTCGGCGAGCAGCTCCCCCGGATCGCCAGCGGCGCCGCCGATGTCGTACGCGAGGCGGGCCATGCCGAGGTCTGCTGGCTGCTGTTCTACGTCGCGGCGATTACCCTCGGCGTGGCGGCGTTGCGTTTCGCCTGGGTCTGGGTGCTGGTGCGGGTGGCGCTGTGGCGGGCGGCGAGCTGGCGGCTGGTCGCTGCACTCACCGTCGCGGGTGTGCGCGGCACCGTCACCCTGGCAGGCGTCCTGTCCCTGCCGTTCCTGCTGGCGGACGGCAGTTCGTTCCCCGCGCGCGACCTGGCGGTGTTCCTGGCGGCGGGTGTCATCATCGCTTCACTGATCGCAGCGACCCTCATTCTGCCCGGCCTGCTGCGTCACCTCGACTTTGCGACGGAGCCGGGCGAGGAGGCAGCGCAGGATGCCGCTCGTATCGGCGCAGGCGAGGCGGCGCTGACGGCGATCGCCCGTGCCCAGGGCACGCTCGCGACCCGCCCGGGCGAGGCAGATCTGGGAGCCGAAGCGGCGACGCGAGCGATGGCGCCCTATCGCCAGCGTATCGACGCGCTCTCGCGGTCCGGCGCGGAAGGCGATCTTGCCCGCCGCATCGAGACGCTCGAGCGCAAGCTGGAACTGGTCGGTACGCGGGCCGAGCGCGAACACCTGCTCCAGCTTGTCCGCAGTGGCCAATTGTCCGACGAGGCGGCGCGCAAACTGGTTCGTGAGGTCGATCTCGTCGAAGCGCGCATCGCCGGCGCGTGATAATCACGTGCTCTTGAGCGGGCGGAACGCGTTCCGGCGGCCATACTTCAACCGAAGATCAGCCAGGTATTTCCCATGTCACGACCTCCCCCCGGACCATCCCGCAGTCCCATCGCTTCGCTGGCCGTGATCGCACTGGTCGTCGCGGGGAGCGCTGCAGCCTTCGCCTACACGGCGGGCTGGCTGTCGCCGGAGCGCCTGACGCCGACCCGGCTCGTCGCGGCACTCGCGCCGGGCGGCGGCCCTGCGCTCGGTCATCGTCGCAACCATGCCAAGGGCATCTGCTTCACCGGTGAGTTTCAGTCGAACGGCAACGGTGCCTCCCTGTCAAAGGCAAAGATGTTCACCGCCGGCAGCTGGCCGGTACTCGGCCGCTTCAACCTGGCCACGCCCAATCCGAACGCGGCGGATGCGACGGTGCGGGTACGCGGGCTGGGGCTGCAGATCGCGACGCCTGACGGGGAGGTCTGGCGCAGCGCGATGATCGACGCGCCGGTCTTCGCTGTGTCGACGCCGCTAGCATTCTACGACCTGCTGCAATCGGCGCCGAAGGGCGCCGAGGCGATGAAGGCGTTCATCAGCCGCCATCCGGAGTTCACGACCTTCGCCGGCTGGGCCGGGACCGCGCCCTGGACCTCGAGCTATGCGGAGGACGCTTTCAACAGTCTCAACTCGTTCCTGTTCACCGACGCCGGAGGGACGTCGCGCGCCGTCCGCTGGTCGCTGCGACCGGCGGCGGCGCCGGTGCCGATCAAGCCCGAGGAACTTGCCAGGAAGGGGCCGAACTATCTCGAGCAGGAGATCGCGAGCCGGGTCGCGGGCGCGCCGCAGCGCTGGACGATGGTCGTGACCGTCGCCGAGCCCGGCGACAACACCGCCGATCCGTCCAAAGTCTGGCCGGAGGGAAGGCGCATCGTCGAGGTCGGCACACTCGTGGTGAGCAGGGTCATCGCCGAACCGGACGGTCCGTGCCGCGACATCAACTTCGATCCGACGGTCCTGCCGCGCGGCATGAGCGTTTCGGACGATCC
>JAESFK010000466.1_pt1 | contig 20418 bp, 14 predicted proteins | sample 9269391 | NCBI WGS metagenome assembly JAESFK01 (sample SAMN14506231, study PRJNA617097) | algae metagenome | isolation source: Drouetiella hepatica UHER 2000/2452 and co-occurring heterotrophs from... | place: Slovakia: Slovak Paradise National Park, Hrabusice, Kosice Region | collected 2000-01-01
CAACGCGCCGACGACCGGGGCCGTCACGCCGCGGATGCCCAGCGCTCGCAGCAGGGCGACGCCGGCGAGGAAGCCGGCCGTGAGCAGCAGGGTCCACCACAGCCGCTGAGCCACCCACACGGGCACGACCTCGGAGGCGACACCGAGGAACGGGCCCATCGGGAAGAGGTAGCCGTAGCCCTGGTTCTGCAGCACCCCCCAGGTGACCTGTGGGTCCCACAGGTGGAGGGCTCGTCCGAGGAACCCCCACGGGTCGACGTAGAGGTCGTTCTTCGTGTCCTCGGAGATGCGGCCGGCAGGCACCGACCAGGCCACGGCCCACACGACGAGCAGACCGGCCACCACCCGGGCCCGGGCCCCCGCCGTGCGTGGGGTGGTGCGGTTCACCGGCGCCGCAGGACCATGAGGAGGTTCCACGTCAGCACCTCGCGCACGAGCGGGACGTGGAGGATGCCCGTGGCCCACTGCGGGTGGTAGCGCGGCACGAGGGCGACGACGTCGACGTCGGGCTGGCGTCTCGCCCAGGCCATCCCCTCACCGACGTGCGCGGCGTACAGCGACCTCCCCCAGCGGTTCTTCGGCTCGTGCCCGTGCTCACGGGCGTACCGGCGCGCGGCGTACTCGCCGCCGAGGTAGTGCCACGGCGCGGTCTCGTGCCCGCCGTGCGGCGACCACCAGGCCGTGTACGAGATGAAGACGAGCCCGCCCGGACGCGCGACCCGGATCATCTCGCGGCCGAGGACTCCGGGGGCGGGGACGTGCTCCATGACGTTGCTCGACATCACGACGTCGGCGCAGCCGTCGGCGAACGGGAGGTGCTCGCCGCGTGCGGCGATCGCGTGCGGCCGCTCCGCCGTCCCGGGGGTGTGCACGTCGACGTCGAGCCCGACGTACTGAGCGCCCTCGGCCCGGAAGGCCCGGGCGAACTCGGCCGGGCCGCACCCCACGTCGACGACCGTCGCGCCCTCGAGCGGGTGGTGCTCGAGGACCTCGGCGACGGTGTCGGCGGCGAGGTCGCCGTAGAACACGGCCGGCTCGCTCTGTTCCTTGAGGAAGGACCGGAAGAGACGGACCGAGCGGGAGGTCGTGCGATATCGTCGCCCGGTTCCGGTTGGCACGCGGCCATGGTAGCCACGCCACGACCGGAGCCCGCTCCCCCCTCGAAAGGTCCCATGCGCCCCCTCCGCGTCCTCCTGCTCAACTGGCGCGACCAGCACCACCCCGAAGCCGGCGGAGCCGAGAAGTACCTCGTGACGGTGGCCGAGGGGCTCGCTGCCCGAGGGCACCACGTCGTCCTTCGCACCGCCGCCTACCCCGGCGCGGTGACCGACGAGGTCGTCGAGGGCGTGCGCTACCTGCGACGCGGCGGGCACTACTCCATCTACGTGCGGGCCCTGGGCGCCAACCTCCTGCGCCGCGGCCGCCCGGACGTCGTCGTGGACGTCCAGAACGGCGTGCCGTACCTGACGCCGCTGGTCCGCCGGCGTGCCGTGGTCAACCTCGTCCACCACGTGCACCGCGAGCAGTGGCCGGTCGTCTTCGACCCCACCCTCGCCCGGGTGGGCTGGTGGCTCGAGTCACGGCTGGCGCCCCGGGTGTACCGCACCCGGCCCTACGTGGCGGTGAGCGACTCGACGCAGCGCGAGCTGGTGGACCTCGGGGTGGACCGGGCTCAGATCACGATCATCCACAACGGCACCGACGCCGTCGCCGACGACCGCTCCCTGCGCTCGCCCGAGCCGCGCCTCGTCGTCCTCGGCCGGCTGGTACCGCAGAAGCGCGTCGAGATCGCCCTCGCCACCGTCGCCGCTCTGCGCGACCGGGTGCCGGGGCTGCACCTCGACGTCGTCGGCTCCGGGTGGTGGGAGCCCACCCTGCGCGAGCGGGTCGCGGAGCTGGGTCTCGAGGACGCCGTCACCTTCCACGGGCACGTGTCCGAGCTCGAGAAGCACGAGATCCTCGCCCGGGCGTGGGTGCACGCGATGCCGAGCCTCAAGGAGGGGTGGGGCCTCGTGGTCGTCGAGGCCGGCGTGCACGGGACGCCGACGGTGGCCTTTCGCGAGGCCGGCGGACCCAGCGACTCGATCCTCGACGGTGAGACAGGCCTCCTCGTCGGTGACGTGGACGGCGAGCCGGACGTCGAGGGGTACACCGCCGCAGTGGAGCGCCTGCTCGTCGACGGGGCGAGGCGCGAGGCGATGTCCGCGGAGGTCCGCCGGTGGGTCGCCCGCTTCCGCTGGGAGGACACGATCACCGCGTGGGAACGCCTGCTGCGTACCCATGCGGGTCGCTGACCGCGACGGGGACGTCAGAAGGCCCCGGTCGCGTGGACCGGGGCCGGACGAGGTGGGTCAGGGGGCGTCGTAGGTGACGACCTGGTCGGACGCCGACGCCGGGTTGGCCCCCGGAGTCACGGCGTTGACCCCGCCGATGGTGCCGAGGACGGCGAGCACCACACCGACCACGAAGGAAGCGCCGGCCGCCAGTCCAGAAGTCATGGCCGGACTGTACCAGTCGGTAGCCCCGCTTCCCCACCCTCTCGGGGCTTCCGGTCCCGCACGGCGTGTCCGAGGACCAGGAGGGCTCCGGCCCAGGTGAGCGAGGTCGCCGCCCACCCAGCCACGAGAGGGACGGCGGAGGTCTTCGGGGGCCGGGCAGCACCCAGGTCGAGGACGAGGGTGTTCGGCGTGTCGGCGAGAACCCGGGCCGCGGAAGGCACGGGGACCTCGGTGCCCGGACCGGCGGCCCCGGCTCGCCGCTCGAGGAGGACGTAGCGCACCCCCTCGGCCCGGAGCGCGTCCACGGGGTCGGTACCCGCCGCGATGGCTGCCGTGACCCGCGCCGCCGCCGGGTCCTCCCCCGGGACACGTCCGGCGGCGAGGGGTAGCCCGTCGTCGAACAGCACGCGGGCACCGACCATCCGGGGCGCGATCGTCAACGAGACCCGGTCTCCGTTCCAGGCGTACCGGCGGTACTGCGACCACGGGAGGAGGCCGACGCTCGCGTCGGGCGCGCGGGAGAGCGTCGACGCCGCGGCCCGCACGTCGTCGGGCACCTCGACGGCGGCGACCCGGCCCTGCACCCCCCAGGCCAGACCGGGCAGGGTGACGACGGGCAGGGCGGCCAGCAGCACCGAGACCGCAGGGCCGACGGCGGTCCGCCGGCCCACGACCGGGACGAGGACGCCGAGTCCGGCGGCGGAGAGCGCGACGAGGGGGGCGACGAGCTTCTGGGCGTCACGCAGGACCCCACCGCCGGGGACGGAGACGACCAACCCCGACCACAGTCCCCCGGGGTCGGTCACCGCGGCGAGCACCGCGACGAGGCCGACCGCGGCCGGCACGAGCACGGCACCCAGCCCGGCCCGCCGCGCGGCGACCACCGCTGCGGACGCGCCGGCCACGGCGAGCACCGTCGCGAGCACCGCCAGCAGCGGGGTCGTCCGCTCGGCCGGGTGGCTTGCGGTGTTCCAGAAGCCGCCGCCGGAGAGGAGCGAGAGGCCGACGCCGAGCGGTGTGTCGGATCGCGGCGCGAAGACATCGGCCCCGACCGCGCTCGAGCGCACGCCCGCCGTGACCGCCGGCCAGGCCCACACCGCGCTCGACCCGGCCGCTGCCGCGACCGTCCACCCGAGCGGGCCCCACCGGGGTCGCGGGGCGAGCAGGACCGGCACGACGGCCAGGCCGGCGAGCACCAGGGTGTTCGCGCCACCCGCTCCCCCGAACGCGACGGCCGCGGCGAGGAGCCGGGCCGCCCGAGCATCGGTCCGGGCGCGGTGGGCGAGGAGCACGAGGTGCGGCACGAGCGCGTAGCCGAGCAGGACGGTCCACTGCCCCACGACGAGCCGCTCGAGGACGAAGGGGTTCCACACCCCGGCCACGACGGCGGCCCCGGCGCCGAGCGTGGAGGTCGGGGCGAGCCGCAAGGCCAGCCGGGCGCACCCCCACCCGGCGAGGGTGAGGATCGCGAGGAGGACGACCGCCTGCGCCACCCCTGCACCGAGCAGGTGGCCGAGCGCGACCCCGACGGCGTCGCTCGGGACGGCCCGTGGCGCCGGCGTCCCCACGCCGAGGGAGAACGGCGTCCAGCGCGGGTCGGGCGACCAGGCGAGGTCGTAGGCGAGGACGACACCGCGTCCGAGCGCGGGGCCGAGGACGACGAGTGAGGTCAGGAACGCGACGAGGATCGGGACGTGGCGCCGTCGAAACACCTCACCCTCCAAGGGGCGTGGCGAACCCCACCTGGAGGGAAGGCACGCAGAGGGTCGCCGTGGGATGGTCGATTGAGAGCGTCACGCGGTCCGTCGAGGAACCCGAGACGACGACGTCCGCCGAGTTGAGGCCCGTTCCGATCGCGATGCGGTGGACCCGGTCACCGACCCGCACCGACGCGGTGGTCGCGGTGTCGGTGTAGAAGCCCATCCGCAGGACCTGACGCCGCGCGTCGATCGCCCCGTCGAGCGGGACGACGGTGGGAGAGGCCGTCACGTGGTACCCGCAGGTCCGGTCCTCGGGGGGCCGGGCAGCGACCCCGCCGACGAGGGCGACCTCCCGGATCCGACCCTGCGGGTCGGCCATCCGCAGGCGGGAGGTCGGGAGGTCGAAGACGGGGTTCTCGGGGGCCGTGGCGAGCACGACGGACAGCCGGGCATCGTCCCCGAACCAGCCGACCATCATGTCGTCGGGGACACCGCCGTCGTAGAGGACGACCTGGGGGTTGGCGCGTAGGTCGGCACGCACCGCCTCCACGTAGCGGCGATCGACGTCGTTGTAGGTGGCGGGCAGGACGACGAGGGTCGTCGTCGCTGCGACAACCGTGTAGGCGACCGCGACGACCAGCGAGGACCGCGCTCCACGCAGGGCACGTGTGTCGGCGATGACGACGGCCGCCAGGACCGCGGCCGTGGGCACGAGGTCAGCGGCGTAGCGCGGGTTGAGACCGAACACCTCGCCGAGCTGGCTGCGTCCGAAGAACAGGAGCCCGACGTTGGCCGCGGTCAGGACGGTCATCCCGCCCCACGCCCACCGGGTCGCCGGTCCTCCGCGACGGACCGTCCACACGACGAGGAGGACGGTCGCCACCCCCGGGACCACCCACGCCGCGGTCGAGGGGTCGACGATCGAGTCGTCGATCACCCGCGGCGCGACGGGGCCACCCCAGAGCCCCGGGATCGCGTTGCGCAGCACGAGGTTGCGCACCAGCCCGAGGTCGCCAGACCCACCGCCTGACGTCGTCACGATCGGGACGAGGGCGCGGTGCAGCAGCAGGTACCCACCGACGACCACGCCGCAGGCGAGCCACAGCGGCCATGCCGTCACGGCGGCGCGCCACGGCCGGCCCCACCCGGGCGCGGCGTCCTCGACGGCCACGGCCACCAGGAAGACGATGAGCGGTACGAGAAGGCCTCGCTCCTGGAACAGCAGGGCGCCCACCACCGCACCCACGACGACCAGCCACCACCACCGGCCACCACCGTCACGCCGCACGAGGAAGGCCCAGACGGCCAGGAGGGAGAAGAGGGTCACGGGCAGGAACTGGATCGAGACGGCCCACCACTGGATCGAGATGAGGGTCAGGGGGCAGAGTGCAAACAGCACCAGGACGGGGAGGCGCGCCCAGACCGGACCGAGGATCCGCGTCACGACGAGCCACACCATGACACAGCACGACAGCTGGAGGAGGACCAGCGGCACCACCGCGGCCGCCCAGTCGAGCGGGGTCTGGTTGGCGTGGAACCACGCGAGCAGGAAGCCCCCCGGGAACAGGTGCCCGGAGTAGCCCTGGGTGAGGAACTCCCAGGTGAGGGGCTGCCCGACGGAGCGGGCGAGCATGAGGTAGTCGTCCTGTGTGAACCAGGCCCGGCCGAGCATCACGGTGTGCGCGACTCCCTGGAGCACCAGGACGAGCACGCCGGCACGTCCCGAAGGACCCCGCCACGCAACCCACCGCGGGGTCCGGTCACCCATCGCGCGACCCCTCCTCCGCGACCCGTCCCGGGTTCGGGCCCGGGACGGTGAGTGCCCGGGTGACCAGCACCGTAACGGACACACCCACGGCGAGGTCGAGGAGGACGGGCGGTTCGACGGCCGACCCACCCGTCGCGACCCACACGAGCTGGCCGAGCGCCGCGACACCGAGGAGCCCACCGGCGAGCACGCCCGGACGCTTGCGCACCCAGGGCACGGCCCAGGACAGGGCTCCGACGAGCGCCGCCACACCGCCGAGGAGCCCGCAGCCGACGACGAACACGCCGTAGCGCCGCACGCCGGACCACCGACCGTCGGGCTGCCTCACCACCTCCTGCGGCGAGGGCGAGGGAGAGAGCGGGCTCGGTCCGCGGCGACGGTCGACAGCCAGGGACACCACCGCCCCCACGACGAGCAGGAGGGCGGCGATCCCGCCTCCGAGGAGTGCACCCCGGTACGCGCCGTCGGGGGCGAAGGTGAGGCGGACATCCCCCCCGGCTCCGGCCGGGACGACGAACCCCTGCTGCCACCCGTCGACGCGGATCGGCGGGAGCCGCACGCCGTCGAGCTCGGCGACCCACCCCGGGTTGGTGTTCTGTGCGATGCGGAGCACCGCCTCACCGCCCGGACCGACCTGGACGACGCGGCGCGCCGCCTCGTCCACGAGGACCCGCGTCTCGCGTCGCACCACCGGGACGTCGTCGGCCTGCTCGGACCCGAGGCGGACGGTCGTGACCTCGAACCGGTCGGTCGGGCGCCACTCGACGACGTGGTCGCCGGGCCCGAGCCGCACCGGGCCGCCACAGGCCGTGGCGACGAGGGGCCGGCCGTCGCGGACATCACGCAGCGTCCCGTCGACCCTGGTGTCCACGCGCCGCCCGTCGACGACGAGCGCAGGCCCGAGACCACACGGAGCGCCGGTGGGCCCGTCGAGGTCCGGTCGGTAGGTGCGGCCCTCCAGCCCGGCCACGTCCAGCTCGCCGACGCCGAGCGGCAGGCCGTCGCCGACTCCGGGCCCGGCCGTCAGGGTCACGGTGAAGCTGCGTCCGGAGAGGGCGGGGAAGTCGCCCGTTCCACCCCTGAGGACGACGTCGTGGGTCTCGCTGCCGTTGCTGACGCGGGCGCTCACCGGCAGCCGGGCGACCGACCGGTCCGCCCTCATGCTGAGCCCGGTGATGGTGGCCCGCCGGTCGGTGGACAGGGTGAGCGTGGCCGCCCTCGCGAGCGGCTGCGCCAGCCAGTGCGAGTCGTCGTCCCCGTCCACTGCGAAGGACCCCAGCACTGCCGGGTCGTTGCCGAACACCGAGTCGGCACGTACCTTCACCGCGTCCCCGAGCGGGTCGAACAACGCCGCCACGGAGCCGCCGGGACGGGCCCGGACCTCGGCCGACACCTGGAAGCTCGCCGGCGCATCGAGGGTGAGGCGCCGGCTCACACCGCCCCCCTCTTCCTGCCCCCGGGCGGCTCCGAACGAGCACGACGGGAGGTCCTCGACCACCGTGCACGACCGACGGGAGGGGGCAGTGCGCAGGACGAAGGACGACCCCGCGCCGGTCCCGGCGGCCGGCACCACCACCCTGCGCGCGGTCTGCAGGTCGTCGACCCCCACCTCGACGAGGCCGACGCTCCCCCGCCCGACCGCCCCTGCGACCTCGTCGACCGTGACCCGCACCCGCGACACCGCACCGCCGGACAGCCGGACATCGGCCACGCCGGTCTCGGGATGCACGACCGCCGTGACCCGCTGACCGTCGTCCGTCGTCACACCGACCCGGCGGACCGGAACGCCGTCGAAGGGGTTGACGGAGGCGACGAGCGCCAGCGAGGTCACCGGCCGGGCAACGCCGAGGTCGAGCTCCCACCACTGGCCCACGGGACGGCCGAAGCGGTCGGAGCGCCAGGCCGTGCCGAGGTCCCCGTCGAGCGCGGCCCACGCACCCTGGTCCGGGCGCACCGCCCCGACGGTCTCGGCCGACGCGGTGCTGGACGACGCGGTGACTCCGGCGAGGCCCTCGTACTCGGCAACGGCCAGCGGGGCCCCCGGGGTCCCGGGGTAGTCGTGCACCGGGCGGCGGGCCGTGAAGGGCTCCGACGCGGCCAGGACGGGGCCGGTCGCCTCCCGGACGAGTCCGAAGGCCCGCTCCCGCCGCGCCAACCCGTCGATGACCAGGTCAGGGGCTCGGGTCCCCGGCTGCTCGAGCGGTCCGGCGTCGCCGACCATGACGGCCGGTCGGTCCCGAGCCAGGAGTCCCGACTCGACCGCGGTGACGACGTCATCGGCACCACCGCCCACCCACGCGAGGCTCGGGACCTCGACGGTCTCGACGGTTCGCGCCCCGGCGTCGACGGCGAACACCTCGATCCGGGCGGTCGAGTCGGTGCCGAAGGTCGCCACCCGCGAGATCCCCGGGGCCGCGGCCAGGGCGGCGTCCACCCGCCTCGTGACCTCGGGGTCGAGCACCGAGGGGAGGAGGTCGTGGCGGACGAGCAGGGTGCTGATGCCCGCGCGACCCAGGATGTCGGCCAGGGCGGTGCCACCGCCCGGGTCCTCCGTGCGGGCGATCACCGCATCGAGGAAGCGGATCGTCTGGGGTGGGGACAAGGGCACCTGGCTGCGGCTCACCCACGGGGTGCGGGCCACGGACTGGAAGGGCTCGTCGACGGTCCTCCCCCAGGTCTGCTCACCGAAGCCGCTCGCCGGCAGGATGAGCGTCGTCCCTCCGGGCCGCTCCGTCGCGATGAACGCCGAGGCCTGCTCCCACGCCGGGGGTACCTCGCGCCAGCCGGCCGTCCGGTCGGGAGCGAGGGCGAGCGGCGCGGTTGCGACGACGACCAGCCCTGCGACGACCACCCGGTGGGCGAGGGCCGGGGCCCTCGGCACCGCGCGCCGCGCCCGGCTCAGCAGGAAGAGGGCGGCATGACCGGCGCCGAGGGCGATCGGGAGCCGGACCAGCGGGTCGATCTTGTGGACGTTGCGCAGCATGGAGAGCGACCCGTCGAGCAGGCTCTGCACGACGCCGGTCAACGGGCTCTGCAGGACGCCGGCATGGCCAATCGTCAGCGCGATCGCCCCGAGGCAGAACGAGGTCACCAACATCCGCCGGGCGGGCAGGTCCGGCCGGGTCATCCCGAGGACTCCCAGCAGCGCGACGCCCCACGTGACGGCCACGCCCAGGGCCGTGGTGTGGAGCGCGAAGGCGCCCGGGAGAGACGGGGCCCCGGTGGTCGTGTAGGCCACCCAGTGCACAGCTCCCCGACCGACGTTCGCCCATCCGAGCGGCGCCGTCGTGGCCCGGCTCGTCTCGATGAAGTCGAGGAATGGTGGGCTGTAGCGGCCCAGCAGCAGGAGGGGTCCCAACCACCACGCCACTCCAGCCACCACTCCGAGGAGCGTCCAGAGTGAGACGGCCCGCCGGCGGGCGGCCGGCACGACGGAGCCGACCGCGAGGGCGACGAGCGGCAGGCAGGCGATGACGGCGACGGCGTTGACGCCGCCCATGAGGAGCACGACCACACCGACCCCGAGCCCCGCCGTGCGCGGGGACGTGCGACCCTTCCCCGCGGCCACGACCAGGAGCACGGCCCACGGCAGGAAGGCCGGTGGCGTCACCTCGGAGCTGAGCACCCCGGCGATCCCGCCGACCCGGGGCGCACCTGCGTAGGCGAGACCGGCGAACACCGCGGCCCCGGACGTCATCGGGCCCGGCGCCCCGCCGGCCAGCGCGAGGAACAGCCGGCGGGTCCCCTCGTAGGCGACGACGAGCAGGAGCGCGACCCAGAGGCGCTGCACGACCCAGGCCGGGACGCCGAGCAGCTGACCGATCCAGGCGAAGGACCCCTGGGGCAGGAGGTATCCGTACGCCTGGTTCTGCAGCTCGCCGAAGGAGGCCAGCGGGTTCCAGAGGTGGAGACTGCGATCGAGGAAGGCTCCGGCGTCGATGGCCAGGTCGGACTTCGTGTCGAACGAGGCGCGTCCCGGCGCCCGCAGGAACGCGGCGGCCACCAGGAGCAGCCAGGCCGCGCCGTTCCACACCGTGGGGCGACGTGACCGGAGGCGCCGGGTGAGCCTCGTCACGAGGGCCATTGCGTGAATGGGCCCTCCTCGACGAGCCAAGCCGTACCGTCCAGTAATCTGCGCGCGAGAGTCTAACCCCGTCACCGGACAGTGGAGTCACCCCCGATGGATCCCAGCCCCACCCGAGCGTCCTTCGCGGATGCCTGGACCGTCGCCGACGGGATCAAGGGCTGGCTGACCGAGGACCAGGGGCGGCTGCTGTGGGACGAGGCGTCGGCCCTGCCACGCGAGTCGACGTTCGTCGAGATCGGCAGCCACCAGGGGCGCAGCACGGTGGTCCTGGCGCGAGCCCTCGCCCCCGCGGGGTCGAGGGTCGTCGCGGTCGACCCCTTCGTCGACGGCCGCCTCTTCGGCGGGCGCGCCACGCGCGGCCTGTTCGAGGCCAACCTCGAGCGCGCCGGGGCCACGTCCACCGTCACCCTCCTGCCGGAGTACAGCACGCGCGCCCGGCCCCGGTGGTCCACGGCCTTCCAGGGGCTCTACATCGACGGCAAGCACGACTACTGGACGCTGTCCGACGACCTCCGCTGGGCCGAGCACCTGCCCCAGGGCGCCCCGGTCCTCGTCCACGACTGCTACTCCTCGATCGGCGTGACGCTCGGGGTCATCGCCCACGTCCTCCCGTCGAGTCGGCTGCGCTACGAGCGAAGGGCCGGCTCGCTGGCCCTCTTCCGGGTCGGGGCGCCGACGACCGCCGACCGGCTGCGGATCCTCGCCCAGCTGCCGTGGTGGCTGCGCAACGTCGGGATCAAGGTCCTCCTCAGGCTGCGGTTGCGTTCGGTGGCCCGGCTCTTCGGACACGACTCTCCCTATGACCCGTACTGACTCCCCCGAGGTGTCGTTGTCCGTGGTCCGGGCTGTGGTGCGCTCGGCTCGGCCGCGGCACTGGGTCAAGAACGTCCTCGTGCTGGCCGCCCCGGCGCTGTCGGGGCGCATCGGCGAGGGACCGGTCCTCGTCGCCAGTGCGGTGGCCTTCGTCTGCTTCTGCCTCGCCGCATCGGGGACCTACCTGGTCAACGACGCGCGTGACGTCGAGGCGGACCGTGCCCACCCGGTGAAGCGCCGCCGCCCCGTCGCGGCTGGCGAGCTCTCGACGCGGACGGCCCTGGCCATGGGCGGCGTGCTCATCGCCGCCGCCCTCCTCGTCGCGACAGCGTGCGGGTGGCCACTGGTCCTCGTCGTCGCGACGTACGCCGCGATCTCGCTCGCCTACTGTCTCGGCCTGAAGAACGAACCGCTCATCGACATCGTCGCGATCGCGTCCGGGTTCATCCTGCGGGCCGTTGCCGGAGGCGTCGCCTCGGGAATCCCGTTGTCGGAGTGGTTCATCCTCGCCACGTCGTTCGGCTCCCTCTTCATGGCGGCCGGAAAGCGCTACGCAGAGATCAACGACCGCTCGATCGTCCGCGGGTCGACTCGGGCCTCGCTCGCGACCTACTCCCCCACGTATATCCGGTTCGTGTGGACCCTCTCGGCCGGTGTCCTCATCACGACCTACGGGTTGTGGGCCTTCGACCGCCGGACCGACCTCGACTCGGTGCTCCCCGTGCTGTCGGTGTTTCCCTTCGTCGTCGCCGTGCTGCGTTACGCGATGCACGTGGACGGCGGAGCCGCCGGCGAGCCGGAGGACATCATCGCCTCCGACCGGTGGTTGCAGGCGCTCGGCCTCGTCTGGGTGGTCCTCGTCGCGTGGCCGCTCGTCCTCTGACCCGGCGGCCGGCCGGGCTGCGGACAGCCGCCCGGCTCAGCCCCAGAGGCGCTTGACGGCCCGCAGCGCCCCCTGGCGGGCCGGGCTGCGGTGGTGCGAGGCGCTCCCCGACGCCGGGTCGTCGCGGTGTGCGAGGTACCAGTCGTAGGAGTCCCGGAACATCGCGTCGGTGTCGACCCTCCCGCGCCAGCCGAGCTGCTCGTGGGCATCCGTGAGGTCGAACCACATCTCGCGGCCGTACATCATCCAGTGGTAGGGGCCGAACGGCGCCAGCCCGACGCGGGACAGCGCGGCCATCCCGGCCGCGGCCGCCGCGCTGGGCACCGACCGCACCCGCGCCCCGGTCCCGGCGTGGGCACAGAGGTGCTCGAGGGTCTCGCGCATCGTCTGCACGTCCTCGGACCCGATGTTGTACGTGCCCGGCCCCGGCCGCACCGCCGCGAGGAGGCATGCCTCGGCCAGGTCGTCGGCGTGCACGAACTGGTAGCGGTTCCCGCCCGACCCCAGCACCGGGACCGAGGCCCCGTCCGCGATCCAGTCGAAGAGGATCGCGAAGATGCCGAGCCGGCCGTGGCCGAGGATGGTCCGCGGCCGGATGATGCTCACGTCCAGGCCCCGCGTCACCGCGGCCCGGCAGAGGAGCTCGCCCTCGTACTTGGCGAGCCCGTAGGCCTCCATGGGACGGGGGACGGTCCGCGCCGTCACCGGGTTCCGCTCCGGGACGCCGAACACCGCGGACGACGAGGTGTACACGACCTTGCCGACCCGCTCGTCGAGCGCCGCATCGAGGAGGACGGAGGTACCGGTGACGTTGACCGACCGGAACACGGCGGCGTCGCGGGCGAGGGGCACCTGGGCGACGTTGTGGAACACCACGTCGACGCCCTCGCAGGCCGTCCGTACCGCCACGGGGTCGGTGATGTCCCCCTGCACGAACGCGACGTCGCCGGGCCGGTCCTCGGCGTCACGGAGGTCGAGCACGCGCACCGTCCAGCCCCGGCTCCGCAGCGACCCGACGAGGAGGGATCCGAAGTAGCCGCTCCCACCGGTGACCAGGGCCGTGCCGGGCGGGGGCGCGCTCGGCGCGGTCACAGGGCGATCCCCTGGTCGCGGCACCAGCGGATGGACTCCCGCATCCCCTCGGCCAGCGAGACCGCCGGCCGGTAGCCGAGGAGCCGAGTCGTGTGCGAGATGTCGCAGGCGATGGTCTTGTCGAGCTCGCCGAGCACGTGCACCTGTTGCTGGTAGGCGCCGCGGGCCTGCAGTGCGCGGTCGACCCGTTCGGCTGCCCGCGCGACGACGCCCGGCACCCGCAGCGCGCGCTCGGACACGGCGTAGCCCTCGTCGTGAAGCGCTCGACGCACCGTCTCGACGATCTCGGACAGCTCGTAGGGCTCGGCGTCGGCGACCCAGAAGGCCTCGCCGGCGGCCTCGGGTGCGTCCGCCGCCGCGAGGACCCCGTCGACGAGGTTCCGCACGTGGACCATCGACCGTCGTTGGGTGCCCGGCGCGACGAGCGGGAAGCGACCCGTGCGGACCAGGGTGAAGAAGGTGCTCTGCCGCACGGGCTGGAAGGGCCCGTAGAACCACGGCGGCCGAACGATCGTCCACTCGAGGCCGGTGGCGGCGCGGACCGCGAGCTCGGCGGCCATCTTCGAGTGGCCGTACGCGAGGTAGGGGCGGTACGGCTCGTCGTGGCCGAAGCGATCATCCGGCCTCGGGTTGGTGCCGAACGGCGAGTTCGAGGAGAGGTGGACCAGTCGACGGACGCCGGCCCGCTCGGCGGAGGCAACCACCAGGCGCGTCCCGCCGGCGTTGACCCGCTCGAAGTCCGCAACCCGGCGGGGGTGGATGACGCCCGCCGCGTGGACGACCAGTGCACCCGGTGTTCTCGCGAAGACCCGGTCGACGAAGGCCGTGTCGGCGATGTCCCCGACGAGGACCTCCGCGCCCGGGTGGGTGTCCAGCACCTGGTGAACCTGAGCAGGCGACTCGACGACCGCCCGGACCCGGCCGTCGCCGATGAGGTCGGGCTCACGGCGGACGCGGTCGAGGAGGGCACGGCCGAACCAGCCCGCCGCACCCGTGAGGACCAGGTCAGGACTCATGAACGCAGCAGCTCCTCGACATTGCGGTGCGCCAGGGCCATCAGGGTTCCCTGCGGATTGACCCCGAGGGCCTCGGGGAAGAGGGAAGCGTCGTTGACGCGCAACCCCTCGACGCCACGGACCCTCCCCCAGGGATCACAGGCGCTCGGGACCCCCTCGCCGCCGATCCGTGCCGAGCCCATGAGGTGCACCGTCATGACGGAGGCGGTGGCTCGAGAGAGCGCGGCCGCTGCCCTCGGGACGTCGGCTGCCGTCCGCACGACCGAGGCCCCGAGGGTGCCGGGGTACACCTCGTCGGCGCCGGCGGCGAGCAGCAGGTGGGCGAGACGGGCCAGCCCGGCGCGAAGGGCCTCGAGGTCCCGGGAGGTCAGTACGTAGCTCACGACGGGGTCCCGGCGGCCCGGGACCACCCGCACCCGCCCGCGGCCTTCGCTCGTGATGGCCGCGTACGCGGGCAGGCACCGGCGCCAGTCGACGAGCCGCGAGCCGAAGGCGTCCCAGCTGTCGGCGAGCTGGAGAGCGAGCAGGGGCGGACCACCGGCCGACCCCCCGATGCTCAGCCCCGGACCGGGCTTGACCTGGTAGGTCGGCACGTCCCTGGGGTCGTTGACCTCCTCGGGCACTCGACCGACCGCCTTGACGGTCGGGTGCACGGCCAGGTGCCGTCCCACCTGACCTCCTCCGTCCACTCCGCTGCGCAGGAGGAGGGCCGGGGTCTGGATGGCGCCGGCGCACACGACGACGTGGCTCGCCGAGAGGTCCTCCGTCGCACCGGTCGCCACGACCCGCAGCCGGACCCCCCGGCAGCGGCCCCTCTCCACGAGGAGGCGCTCGACGCGCACCCCGGTGCGCAGGGTCGCCCCGGCGTCGATCGCGTCGGCGAGGTAGGTGCGCGTCATCGTCCGTCGGGTGACCGGGGCTCCCGTCCCGTCGGGGACCGGGGTGGCCCAGCGCGGGACGTCCATGCCGGGCCACCCGAGGGCCTCCGCCCCCCGGCGCAACACCTCCGAGGCCGGCGAGAGGCCGGCGTCGAGGCGCTGCACGCCCAAGCGGTGCTCGATGACCGCGTGGTGCGGGCCGAGCGCGTCGTCGGAGAGCCCGTCGATGCCGTAGTCCGCTGCCCAGCGGTCCATCAGGCCGGTCGGGGGCCGGTGGTACAGACCCGAGTTCACCTCGCTGCCCCCGCCAGCGCACCGTGCCTCGGTGTAGGCCACCGACGGACGCCCGAGGGCCACCGTCAGGCCCTCGTTGCGGTACTGCCGACGCATCTGGTCGAGGCTGAAGGGCGGAAGGCTGCCCGACTCGACCCACGGTCCCTCCTCGAGGACCGTGACCCGCAGACCGGCCCTGGCGCACTCACGGGCCGTGACCGAGCCGCCCGGGCCCGAGCCGACGACCACGACGTCCGCGGGCGTCATCGCACCCCCGTCGCACGGTCGCGATGGTCGACGACGGCCACGAGGGCAAGCCCTCGGGTCAGCTTGACGAACTCCATGACGGCCGGGAGGGGCCGCGTGGTCAACACGTCCACGACCGCCATCTGCCGGTCCGTGGGCAGGGTGAGGAAGTCGGCGCGCCCGGCGACCAGCAGGACCGCACGGCACAGCGCCGCCGCTGCGACGACACCGGGTCGGGTGGAGTCCGGGAGGGCGCGGATGCCCCGGAGGATCGCGTCGTCGGCGATGGCCGCCTCCTCGTCAGAGAGGTCACCGAGAGCCCGTCGCAGCAGCGCCACCCCCACCGCGCCCGCCGTCACGTCGAGGGCACCGGCGTGGGGCTGGCTCGACGACACGAGGGCAGCGTAACCGCCGGTGATGGCACGGCCCGACCGGCCTCCTACAGTGACCGCGTGAGCGACGACGCCCGGCTGCGGGCCACCACCACCGAGGGGGTCGTCATCGCGGCGGCCATCATGGTCATGAACGTCACGACCTACGGGCTGACCGTCGCGGCCGCACACCTCATGGGCCCGGTCGGCTTCGGCGAGTTCAGCGCCGTCATGGGCATCCTCATGGTCCTCAACGTCCTCGCGCTCGGCCTCCAGGCGACCGGCGCGCGCCGGGTGGCGGTGTCCGGCGACGGGGGTCGCGAGCGGGTCGAGCACGAGCTGCGTCGCGCCGCCCTGCGAGGCGGCGCCGGGCTCGCTGCCCTGACCCTGCTCGCCGCGCCCCTGCTGCGCAACGTCCTCGACATCGAGTCGTGGCTCAGCCTCGTGGGCCTCGCGGTCGCGGCGGGGGTCCTGACCGTCGTCGGGGCCCTCGCGGGTCTGCTCCAGGGCGAGGGACGCTGGCGGCCACTGGCCGCCGTCTTCGTGGCCATCGGCGTCGGTCGCCTCGGGCTCGGCGTCGGTGCGCTCGCGGTGCACCCGTCGACGGCCGCGGCGATGGTCGGCGTCGCCCTCGGCACCCTCGCTCCGCTTGCCGTCGGGTGGGTGTCGCTGGCCCGCGGCCGACCGGCGAGGCCGCCGCTCGTTGCCGGTGAGGCCGGCCACCGCCGCGGCCTCGTGAGCGAGCTCGCGCACAGCACGCACGCGCTGCTCGCCTTCTTCGTCCTGTCGAACATCGACATCGTCATCGCCCGGGCGATCCTCCCGGAGCGCGCCACCGGCCTCTTCGCCGGCGGGCTGATCATCACCAAGGCGGTGACCTTCCTCCCGCAGTTCGTCATCGTCATCGCGTTCCCCGCCATGGCCCGGCGCGGTGTCGGCGCGGAGCGCGCGCACGCGCTCGGCCTGGTCGTCGTGGGCGCCATCGGGGTGGTCGCGACCGTCGGGGTCCTCGTCCTCCCCGGCCTCGCCGAGCTCTTCGTCGGGGGCTCCGCGTACGCGCCGGTGACGGGAACCCTCTGGCTCTTCGCCCTGGTCGGGACGGTGCTCGCCTGCGTGCAATTCCTCGTCTACGGGTCGCTGGCCCTCGAGCACCCACGGGCCGTGTGGGTGGAGTGGGCAGGCGTGGCACTGTTCGCCGTCGTCGGCCTGACAGCCATCGACCCCACGGGGCTCGTCGTCGACCGGCTGTGGACGGTGGCCCTGCTCGCCGTGCTGCTGGCCGTGGTGCTGCTCCCCCGCGCGCGCGGGGTCAGTGCGCGGCGTCGTGCCAGGAGCGGCCGACCCCGACGCTGACGTCGAGCGGCACGTCGCCGAGGTCGAGGGCCGAGCCCATCTCGCGCCGGACCAGCGCCTCGACCGACTCCCGCTCGCCGGGGGCGACCTCGAGGACGAGCTCGTCGTGCACCTGGAGCAGCATCCGGCTCTGCGCGCCCTCGGCCTTGAGCGCGGCGTCGACGCCCTTCATCGCGAGCTTGATGATGTCGGCGGCCGAGCCCTGGATGGGGGCGTTGAGGGCCATCCGCTCGGCTCCCTCGCGGCGCTGGCGGTTGTCGCTCAGCAGGTCGGGCAGGTAGCGCCGCCGGCCGAGCATCGTCGCGGTGTAGCCGGTGGCCCGGGCCTCGACGACGACCTCGCGCAGGTAGTCGCGGACCCCGCCGAAGCGGGCGAAGTACTCGTCCATCAGGCCCTGGGCCTCGCCGGTGGAGATGGTCAGCTGCTTGGAGAGCCCGAACGCCGAGAGGCCGTACGCGAGGCCGTAGCTCATCGCCTTGACCTTGCTGCGCATCTCGAGCGTGACGTCGGCGGGCTCGACCCCGAAGACCCGCGCGCCGACGAAGCGGTGCAGGTCCTCGCCGGTGCGGAAGGCCTCGATGAGCCCCTCGTCGCCCGAGAGGTGGGCCATGATCCGCATCTCGATCTGGCTGTAGTCGGCCGACATCAGCGACTCGTAGCCCTCGCCGACGACGAACACGTCGCGGATGCGGCGGCCCTCCTCGGTGCGGATCGGCACGTTCTGGAGGTTGGGGTCGGTGGAGGACAGGCGCCCCGTGGCCGCGATGGTCTGGAGGTAGGTCGTGTGGATGCGCCGGTCCGGGGCGACGGACTTGATGAGCCCCTCGACGGTGACCCGCAGCCGGCTGGTGTCGCGGTGGCGCAGCAGCGCCTCGAGGAACGGGTGCTCGGTCTTGGTGAAGAGGTCGGCGAGGGCGTCGGCGTCGGTCGTGTACCCGGTCTTGGTGCGCTTCGTCTTCGGCATGCCGAGCTGGTCGAAGAGCACCTCCTGGAGCTGCTTCGGGCTGCCGAGGTTGACGTCCTCGCGGCCGATGGCGTCGTAGGCGTCCTGCTGGGCCTGACGCATCTTCGCGGCGAAGTCGGCCTCGAGCGCGGTGAGGGCGTCCTCGTCGACGGCGATGCCGGTGCGCTCCATCTCGGCGAGGATGTCGACGAGCGGCAGCTCGAGGTCGGCGAGCAGCTCGGTGCCGCCGGTCTCCTCGACCTTCTCGGCGAGCACGGCCGACAGCTCGAGCACCGCACGGGCCCGCACCATCGCGTCGCGCTCGGCGGTGTCGTCGTCGGCCTCGAAGGACAGCGTGCCCTGCGCTCCCTGGTCGCTCGTGGAGTCGCCCTCGGCGCTCAGCTCGCGGCCGAGGTGGCGCACGACGAGGTCCTCGAGGTCGTAGGAGCGCTGGTCGGGACGCACGAGGTAGGCGGCGAGCGCCGTGTCGCTGGTGACGCCGTTGAGGGCGAGCCCGCGGGCGCGCAGGGCCTGGAGCTGGGGCTTGACGTCGTGGAGGACCTTCGGGGCGTCGGGGTCGGCGAGCCATCCGGCCAGGGCCTGCTCCTGCTCGGGGGTGAGCGTCACGAGGTCGATGTGGGCGGTGGCGCCGTCCTCGCCCGCCAGCGCCACGGACCCGGCGTCGCCGACACCGGCACGGTAGTGGCCGGAGACGACGACCCCGTGCGGGAGGCGGCGGCCGTGGGCGCCGTCGCCGAAGCGCACCGGGAGGTCCTCGGCGGTGAACACCTCGCCGTCGAGCTCGAAGCCGCCCTCGACCTCGTCGGACTCGACGTCGAAGGTCTGGAAGAGCCGGTCGCGCAGCACGCGGAACTCGAGGCCGTCGAAGACCTGGTGGACCTCCTCGCGGTCCCACGAGGCGCGCTCGAGGTCGTCGACGGTGACGGGCAGCTCGAGGTCGTCGACGAGCCGGTTGAGGCGGCGGTTGCGCAGCACGCCGTCGAGGTGCGCCCGCAGGTTCTCGCCGGCCTTGCCCTTGATCTCGTCGACGTGGGCGACGACCCCGGCGAGGTCGCCGTACTGGGCGAGCCACTTCGCCGCGGTCTTCGGGCCGACGCCGGGCACGCCGGGGAGGTTGTCGCTGGACTCGCCGACGAGGGCGGCGAGGTCGCTGTAGCGGTTCGGCGGGACGAGGTACTTCTCCTCGACGGCGGCGGGGTCCATCCGCCAGACCTCGGAGACGCCGCGCACCGGGTAGATGAGGCTGACCTGGTCGCTGACCAGCTGGAAGGCGTCGCGGTCGCCGGTGCAGATGACCACCTCGGCACCCCGGGCGACGGCCTGGCGGGTCAGCGAGGCGATGACGTCGTCGGCCTCGAAGCCCTCCATCCCGACGTGCTTGATGCGCAGGGCGTCGAGGACCTCGCGCAGCAGCGGGAGCTGGCCGGAGAACTCGGTGGGCGTCTTGGAGCGCCCGGCCTTGTACTCGCTGTACTCCTCGAGCCGGAAGGTCTGGCGCGAGACGTCGAAGGCGACGCAGACGTGCGTGGGCGCCTCGTCGCGCAGGACGTTGATGAGCATCGAGGTGAAGCCGTAGACGGCGTTGGTGTTCTGCCCCGTGCTCGTCGAGAAGTTCTCGACGGGGAGGGCGAAGAACGCCCGGTAGGCCAGCGAGTGTCCGTCGAGGAGGAGGAGCTTCACGCGTGGCAGCCTAACGACCATGACCGACACCTCCGACTTCATGGCCGGCGTCCAGCAGATGCGAGCCATGAACCCCGACTCGCTGATGGACCGGATGGGCATCGAGGTCCTCGAGGCCACCCCGGACCGCCTCGTCGCGACGATGCCCGTCGCCGGGAACACCCAGCCGTACGGGCTGCTCCACGGCGGCGCGTCCGTCGTGCTCGCCGAGACCCTGGGCTCGATCGGCGCGGCCCTGCACGCCGGCCCGGGGAAGGCCGTCGTCGGCCTCGACATCAACGCGACCCACCACCGGGCGGCGCGCTCGGGGGTCGTCACCGGCACGGCCACGCCCCTCAGCCTCGGCCGCACGCTGGCCTGCTACGAGGTCGTCGTCACCGACGAGGACGGCCGGCGGGTGTGCACCTCGAGGATCACCTGCCTCATCCGGGACGGCGCGCCCGGGGCCTGAGTCCCAACGCCCGGTCGGCGGCTGGTCAGCACGTCGCCACGGGCGGGTCAGGCGCAGGTCAAGACCGGTGCATCCGGGCCGGTCGGCCCATCCCCGACCGGCCGAACGGCCGACGTCACGGGCTCCGCGCGCCGGGACCATCGACCTCGTGAGCCCTGCCCTCCCCCGTCGCTCGACCGCCGCCGCCCTGCTCTCGGGGGTCGCCCGCGCCGTCTCCCCCGACCCCTCGGCCCGGGCCAAGGACGCCGCCCGACGCACCGCGCGCGCCACCGTGCTGGCCCCGGCCGATCCGCCACGGACCATGCCGGCCGCCCAGCCGGTGCCGACGAAGGTACCGACCGCCCT
>JAESFK010000467.1_pt1 | contig 20395 bp, 21 predicted proteins | sample 9269391 | NCBI WGS metagenome assembly JAESFK01 (sample SAMN14506231, study PRJNA617097) | algae metagenome | isolation source: Drouetiella hepatica UHER 2000/2452 and co-occurring heterotrophs from... | place: Slovakia: Slovak Paradise National Park, Hrabusice, Kosice Region | collected 2000-01-01
CCTTCCGCAGGCTCATGACCAACCTGGTCTCCAACGCCGCCCGCTTCGGCGACCGCATCGCCATCCGCGCGACCCATGATACGCGCTACCTCATCGTCATGGTCGACGATGACGGGCCGGGCATCGCGCCCGAGCAGCGCGAGGACGTCTTCCGCCCCTTCTTCCGTCTCGACGAGGCCCGCAACGTCGATTCCGGCGGCACGGGCCTGGGCCTCGCCATCGCCCGCGACATCGCGCGCGCCCATGGCGGCGACATCATCCTCGCGGATTCCCCGCTGGGTGGGCTGAGGGCGACGGTGCGGTTGCCGGTCTGACCTCACGTTCCCCCGATTGGCGCCAGCTTCGGCAATCGTTCGGCGGCATGGTCGAAGAACGCCCGGACCTTTGGGGCGAGATGCCGCCCGCCGGGCACCACGAGCTGGACCGGCAAGGGCGGCGGCTCGTACTCGGGAAGCAGCCGCAGCAGGGCGCCCGAGGCCAGGTCTTCCGCAACCTGGTAGGACAGCGGACAGGCAAGCCCCCTCCCCGCACGTGCAGCGATCAGCACGGCCTCGATCTCGTTGACGATGAAGCGTGGCGTCACCACGACACGCGCCTCGCCTCCCGCTCCGCCGAAACGCCAGGTCAGGCCCGGGCCGACAGCGGCGCTCGCGATCGTGTCGTGCCCGGCGATATCAGCTGGCGTCGCTGGCGAGCCCCGCCGACGCAGATAATCGGGCGACGCGACAAGCAACCGCCGGATTTCGCCGATCTTGCGCGCCACGAAGCGCGAATTCGGCAGCGGACCGATGCGAACCGCCAGATGCAGGTCCTCGTCGATCAGGTCGAGATTGCGATCCGCCAGCACGAGCTCGACCTGGACCTCGGGGTGGCGGTCCAGGAACTCCGTGACGACAGGCGTGACATGCCGGCGGCCGAAGGCGAGCGGCGCGGTGATCCGGAGCAGCCCGCGCACCGGCGCGGCCGCCGCGTCCCCGAGCGTCGCCTCGTAATCCGCGAGCAGGCGCCGCGCCGTCACGGCGAGTTCACGGCCCGCATCGCTCGGCGCAAGGCGGCGCGTGCTGCGGGCGATCAGCCGCGCCCCGGTGCGCTCTTCCAGCGACGCCAACGCCCGCGTCACCGCCGGCCGTGACCGGTTGAGCCGCCGGGCCGCGCCGGCAAGGCTGCCAGCGTCCACGATGGCGACAAAGATCGCAAGCTCGTCGAGTCGATCCATCGATAATTCCGCAAAGTGGAATTCTGAGTTCCAAGTATAGCGAATTTTCGCACGCCCATGAAACGCTCATGATGGGGCTCCCTTGCGAGGCCAAAACGTCATGCCCCAGAACACACTCATCCTTCACGGCACACCGCTCTCGGGCCACGCCCATCGCGTCGAACTTCTGCTGCGCGCGCTCGGGCTTCCCTACAGGCTCGAGCCCGCGCCGGCCGAAATCCGTCGCGGCGACGCCTTCCGCCGACTCAATCCCTTCCAGCAGATTCCGGTGCTCGAGGACGGAGCGACCGTGCTCTGCGACAGCAACGCGATCATGGTCTATCTGGTGAAGCGCTATGCCCCCGACCGCGACTGGCTGCCGGACGATCCCGTGACCGCCGCCGCCGTGCAGCGCTGGCTTTCGGTGGCGGCTGGCGAGGTGATGCACGGGCCGGCGATGGCTCGCCTCATCCTCCAGTTCGGCATCAGCGACGACATCGACCGCGCCGAACGTGTCGCGCAGCGCCTGCTGACATGGATGGACGAGCATCTGGCCGGGCGCGACTTCCTGGCCGCAGACCATCCGACGCTCGCCGATCTCGCCTGCTATTCCTACGTCGCCCATGCACCGGAAGGCGGCATTGCGCTGGCGCCCTACCCGGCCGTGCGCAACTGGATCGGCCGCATCGAGGCCCTGCCCTTCTTCAAGCCGATTCCCGCCTCGCCCCTGCCGGCGCCGAGGGCAGCCCATGGTTGAGGATGTTTTTCACGATGGCGAGCGCGCGGCACAGACCCGCGCTGGCCTTTCATCGCACGGCGCGGGCATCAGGGCCTTCATGCCGGACCAGCACCGCGACTTCTTCGCCGGGCTGCCCTGGCTGTTCGCGGGGCTGCTCGATGCGGAAGGCTGGCCGCTGGCGACGGTCTTGACCGGTGAGCCCGGTTTCACGTCCAGCCCAACGCCGACGACCCTCTCCGTCCACGCTCGGCCGCTGGGAGACGACCCGGCGGGCGAGGCTCTCCGACCCGGCGCGGCGATCGGCCTTCTCGGAATCGAATTCGAGACCAGAAGACGAAACCGCGCCAACGGTGTGGTTGCAGCGCGCGATGCAGGCGGCTTCGCTATCTCTGTCACCCAGAGCTTCGGCAACTGCGCGAAGTACATTCAGGTTCGCCATCGCCTCGGTGCGATGCCGGGTGAGCCGGGAGCCATCGAGCTCTTGGCCGGCCTCGACGACGAGGCTCGCGCGATGATCATACAGGCCGACACCCTCTTCATCGCCAGCGCCACCTCTCCCGGCCATGCTGGCGGGGGGCTGGATATGTCGCATCGCGGCGGCCGGCCGGGCTTCGTGCGGCTGGAGGGCGACACCCTGACGGTGCCGGATTTCGCCGGAAACCGCTATTTCAACACGCTCGGGAATTTACTGCTGGAGCCCCGCGCCGCCCTGCTGTTCGTCGATTTCGCGACAGGGACGACACTGCAATTGCAGGGCACCACCGAGATCATCTGGGACGGGGCCGAACTCTCGGGTCTCGACGGAGCCCAGCGGCTCTGGCGCTTCCATGTCGCCCGGGCTTGGCGCCGCCGCAACGCCATGCCGCTCAGTTGGTCTGCTCCGGAATTCGCGCCGACGACGCTGGAAACCGGACGTTGGAAAGGGGCGGCCTAGAACAGCCGCCCGCCCATCGGGACATCGAGCCCCGGGCCGATCAGCACGACCTCGCCATCGGCATCGGGCACGCCGAGCGTCAGCACCTCGGACATGAACTTGCCGATCTGGCGTGGCGGGAAGTTCACCACCGCCAGAACCTGTCTCCCCGGCAGATCTTCCGGGCGGTAGTGCCGGGTGATCTGCGCAGAGGATCTTTTCAACCCGATCGTGCCGCCGAAATCGATCGTCAGCTTGAGCGCCGGCTTGCGTGCCTCGGGGTAGGGAGCGGCTTCGACGATGGTGCCGACACGGATGTCGACCTTCAGAAAATCGTCAAAGCCGATCGTCGCAGCGGGCTCGGCGGCGTTGGATGACGTGCTCAAAACTCCTCCCAACCCTTGTCATGGGCGCTGGCGTCGATCTTGCGAGCCGTCCCCGCGCCACCGGAATATGCCATCGGCTGCGCGGCGCGCGGAGCTGCCTGTCGAGGCGCGGGTGCGACGGCAGCCTGCATCGTTTTCGCCATCGCCTTCAGACCGGCGACGTCGCCCCCGAGCTGGAAGCGCGCCACCAGCGCCGAGAGCCGATCGGCCTCCTGCGACAGCGAATGGGCGGCGGCCGTCGACTGTTCCGCCATCGCGGCGTTCTGCTGCGTCGACTGATCCATCTCGCCGACCGCCGTGTTCACCTCCTGAAGACCCGACGCCTGCTCCTGGGCAGCGCCAGCGATTTCGGCGACGAGCGCAGTCGCCCGCGTGATCTCCTCGGCCATGCGCTGCAACGCGCTGCCGGTCTGGCCGACGAGCGCGACGCCCTTATCGACCTCGCTGTTCGAGGCGGCGATCAATTCCTTGATCTCCTTGGCCGCCGCCGCCGAGCGCTGAGCGAGTGCCCGCACCTCGGAAGCGACCACCGCGAAGCCCTTGCCGGCGTCGCCGGCCCGCGCCGCCTCGACGCTCGCGTTGAGCGCCAGGAGATTTGTCTGGAAGGCGATCTCGTCGATGACGCCGACGATCTGAGAGATCTCGTCGGCGGATTTCTCGATGCCGCCCATGGCGAGCACGGCATCGCGCACGATCGAGGTCGACTGCTCGGCCTCGGACTTGACCTGCGTCGTCGCCTGGCTGGCAAGCCGCGCACTCTCCGCCGTCTGGCGCACCGTGGCGGTCAGTTCGTCGAGCGCGGTCGCGGTTTCCTCGACGGAGGCCGCCTGCTGCTCGGTCCGGCCGGCGAGGTCGTCTGCCGCCTGGCTGATCTCGACCGAGCCGGCCTTCATGCTCTCGGTGTTGGTGGCGATCTGCCGCATCGTCTCCTGCAGCTTGGCGATCGCGGTGTTGAAATCGTCCCGCAACTTCGCGTAGTCGGAACCGAAGCTGTCGGTGATGCGGTAGGTCAGGTCACCCTCGGCGAGACGCTCGAGGCCCGTGCCCAGCGCAAGGACGACGCCCTCCTGAACCCGTGCCTGCTCGGCCCGCTCCGCCTCGCTGCGCCGGCGCTGCCCGTCGGCTGCATCGCGATGGCCGGCGGCCTCCTGCTCCATGCGCGCCTTGTCGGCTTCCATCGCGTCCTTGGCCAGTGCCGCATCGCGGAAAACGACCAGCGCGCGCGCCATCGAGCCGATATCGTCAGGCCGGTCCTGATGCTTGATCTCGGTCTTCAGCTCGCCAGCCGCGAGCCCGTTCATGGTGCCCGCGAGCGAAGCCAGCATGGCCGAGGCGCGGCGGCTCAGGAAGAAGACGAGCCCGAACATGACCAGTCCGAGCGGAACCAGCACCGCGGCAACGTCACCGATCATGCGCATGAACGCTGCATCGACATCACTAACATGCAAGCCAGAGCCGATCACCCACTGCCACTTCGGAATGGACGTGACATAGGAGATCTTCAGCGAGGGATCCTTGTCGCCCGGCTTGACCCAGCCGTAGTCGATGAAGCCGGCTCCCGGCCCCTTGGCGACCTTGATCATGTCCTGAACGAAGAACTTGCCCGTCGCGTCCTTCAGCGGCGTCATGTCCGTCGTTTCGATCTTCTTGTTGGCATGCGAAACGCTGATGCCGTTGTAATCGATGACGAAATAATAGTTGCCGTTGTCGAAGCGCGCATTGGCGATGGCGTCGATCGCCATCTTCTTGGCGTCGGCCTCCTTCAGCTCGCCCTTCTCCGCTCGCGCAAGGAAGCTGTTGACCGTCGACGTCGCGGCCTCGACCGCATTCTTCATTTCAGCGCGCTTGAGGTCGATCATGTCGTTTCGCGCGGTGTAGAGCGTCAACCCGACGCTTCCGACCGAAATGACAACCGCGAGAGTGGCGATCAACGCGAAAGAGCGGCTGAGCGACAGTGTGGCGAGCTTCTTCGTCAACGACATGCGGAACCCCTGCGGGATGGAGATTCCTCAGAGTCGCGCGAAATGGCTAAGAGTCGCTTAACGATGTCGCATTTCGGCCATGATTGGGCTGAGCGGGATCAGATCGCGGGTGCGAAGTCCTCGTTGTCGCCTCCGCGGTCCACTGTCTCGGCGCGCTCACGCCGGCGCACATGCGGGCGTCGACCGGAGCAGAGCGCCCGCGCCAGACAGCGCAGCGGTGCCGTCAGCCGATGCACGTCCTCAACGCGCGACATGACCCATCCCGCGGTCTTCAGCTCCCGGTCGAGCCGCGCCATCGTCCGCGACAGTTCGGGCTCGTGATCATCGAGCCAGACTTCGGAGACACGCGCCATCAGCAGCACTGCGCCCTGCACCCGAACCGAGCCGAGCGCATCCTCCGTGTGAATGCCGGCAGAAGCCAGCATGTAGCGCCAGGAATTGACCGCGCCGCGGTTGAGCGCCGCCATCGACAGCGGATCGCGGCGGATCGCCGGCGCGATCTTGCGCAGCGCGTCCTTGTAGGGCGCCAGTGCATCGAGGCGGCGCATCACCAGATCGAACATCCGCTCGCGCACCGACTCGCCGGCAAGATCGTCGGAGGTATCCGCCATCACCGCCTCGTCGACGAGGCGGGTCAGCCCGCCCAGCATGGCGAGCTTGGACGGGAACAGATCACGCAGCTTCGCCAGCGGCAGGCCGGCCTCGCTGGCGACGTCGCCCAGTTCGATCTCGCTCCAGGGCTGCGTTGCCGCCAGGCGCATCAGAGCCTCGACGACCTGCCTGCGCAGATCGGCAGCCGGGGCGGCAGCGGGAGTGGCTTGCGGGGAAACGGGTTTGCGGGCCATCGGACTTCTCCTTCGCGACGCAGTCGGAGAGAAGCTAGGCCTCGATCGCGGCCTATGAAAGGCCCTTCAGCCCGAAAGCTCGCCGGCGCGACGTTTGGCGGCAGCCACCGTCTTGATCATCAGCGGCTTCAGCCCGTCCTCGGCCATCAGCACCTCCAGCCCCGCCGCGGTCGTGCCAGCCGGCGAGGTCACGTTCTGGCGCAAGGTCGCGGGCGAGAGCGGCGACCGGTAGAGCATCTCGCCGGCGCCCTCGATCGTCGCCCGCGCCAGCCGCTCGGCGATGTCGGCGGGCAGCCCCGCCGCCTTGCCGGCCGCAGCCAGGCACTCGACCAGATGGAAGACATAGGCCGGCCCCGAGCCCGATACGGCCGTGACGGCATCGATCAGGTTCTCGCTCTCGAGCCACTCGACCTTGCCGATGCTGCCGAGCAGAGCATCCGCCATCGCGCGCTGCGCAGAGGTGACGCCGGGCCCGGCCGCGGCCGCTGTAGCGCCGCGCTGCACCGAAGCCGGCAGATTCGGCATCGCCCGGATCACCGCAGTGGCGTTGGGCAGGCGCGCCGATAGGTCGCCCAGGGTCTTGCCGGCCAGGATCGAGATCAGCAGCGTCTGCGGCCGGATCAGGGCCTGCACGGCCGGGGCGGCGGTATCGAGCGTCTGCGGCTTGGTCGCCAGCACCAGCACGTCGACGGAACCGAGCGATCGCGGGTCCGGGTTGACAGCCATCCCCTTCTCGGCCGCCAGCGCCGTCATCTCGTCGGAGGGCTTGGGATCGATCAGGCTGATGCCGGCGGGATTCATGCCGATGCGCAGCCAGCCCTCCAGCATGGCTCCACCCATCTTGCCCGCGCCGAGGAGGACGAGCGATTGCGGCAGGAGGCTGGACATGGCGGTCTCTCGCAGATTGACGAACGGAACGTCGTTCTCGGGCAGTCCCCGAGAATCTCACGACCGGAACGTCACTTGCCTGCGATGGTCGGGTCAAGCCCGACCATCGCGGCAGCGCGCCTCACGCCTCGCCGACTGTCTCCAGCATCGCGCCCTCGAGACCTTCCTTGGCGGTCTTTCCGGCCCAGACGACGAACTGGAAGGCCTGGAAATAGCGCTCGCAGGCCTCGATCGCGGCCTTGATCAGGGCGGCGGCCTGCTCGTCGGTCGGCTCCGCGCCGCCCGACAGCAGGAGCGCATGGCGATACATCACCACGCTTTCCGAACTCCACAGATCGAAATGGCCGAGCCAGAGTTGTTCGTTGACGAGGCTGACGAGTTGCAAGACCTCGCCACGGCGTCGCTCGGGCACCTTCAGGTCGAAGGCGCAGGCGATATGGATCGCCTCCACCTCGGCGAGCCAGGTGATGGCGACGTGATAGTCCGACCAACCACCGGTCACGGAGACCGAGAGTTCATCGTCGCTGTCGCGGTCGAAGGTCCAGTTGTTGAGGGCGGCCAGCCGTTCGATCAGATCGAGTGGGTTTGAAGGCCGCTCAAGCTCGGCATCCAGTTCGAGATCCATCATGCCCTTGGGTCCAACTGCCGAAAAGCCGCGGGAGCGCGGTCCGGCGCGTTCGAGAACGGGAACACGGCGACGGGAAAAACTGGGGAAACGCAACTCCACAGGCGCAGTGCCCGCCGAATACCGGGCTCCACGCTCCGTCGGCCTGCCTCTAAGAGGTTGGACCGGCGAATCAATTTCTCCACCGACGTTAGCGCAGGGCGTATGACACTCCCAACACGATGTGACGCTCAGCGGATTCGGGGTCGAGGCTCAATCCCTGCAGCATCCTGTCCACAGCACATGCCTGTGGATGCTTGCCCCGGGCTTGCCGGCGCAATCCGAGGCGCCGGCCGGACAGCAACGGCGTCCGATCAAGCCTTCGGCTGCCCCGCCTCAAGCGCGGCCAGGCGTGCCGCGAGCTTGTCGTTCTCCTCGCGCGCCAGCAGCGCCATCTCGCGCACCGCCTCGAATTCCTCGCGCGTGACCACATCGAGATCGCGCAGCAGGCGCTCGATCTGGGTCTTCACGACGGTCTCGACCTCGCGGCGAACGCCCTGCGCAGCGCCGGCGGCATCGGTTGCGAGACGGGCGATATCGTCGAGAATGCGACTGCTGGTCGTGACCATGGAGTTCTCCGGAGCAGGCCTCGCTGGCCCGCATGCCGGATATATGGGCGAGGATGGCTGAACCCGCAATCGCGGCGCGAGGTCCTGTCTCGGCGGCGCGCGATCCGCACGATCTGGACCTAACAATCCGTTACGCCTAGAAAGACCGAAGCAGGGACTACCAGAGAACTCCAACCCGTACGCTAAAAGACAAGCGGGAGGCGTCATGATCGATCGTTTGAGCGGCCTCGTCCTGGGGCCGGCCGTCGCGCTTGCGCTCGCCGGCTGCCAGGAGACCACCACGGCTGCGCGCCCGCGCGTCGATGCGCCGGGCGTGCCGGTCTCGGTGCAGAGCATTTCCGGGGCGCCCGATGCCGTGACGACCCGCTTTGCCGGATTGCTGGGCGAGGCGGCCGCAGAGCGGCGCATGGAGATCGTGCCCGGCGACAAGCCGGCCCGCTTCAGGGTGCGCGGCTACCTCACGGCCCAGCCGACCGAAGACGGCCAGACCTCGCTCGCCTTCGTCTGGGACGTCTATGACGAGACCAAGAAGCGCGCCCAGCGCGTCCAGGGCGAGAGCCTCGGCCGGCGTGGCGGCACCTCGGATCCGTGGTCGGGCGTCGACCAGACCATCGTCGCCAAGGCCGCTGCCGAATCGATGGACGCGATCGCAAGCTTCCTGGTGACTACGCCGGCCGTGGACAGCGTCCTGCCCGGCGACAAGTCCAAGGCGGCCGGCAAGCAGACGGCCGAGAGCGCCAAGGACGCGAGGACCGCCGCCAAGACGGCCTCGGCCGCGGGCGGCAAGAAACTCTGAGTTCAGGCCGGTCGAGCTCTCACGCGGCACCGGTCTTGCACACGCCAGGTTGAGCCTCGGCGAGGTCGGCCTGCGCTGCGCGCACATGGGCACGGCGGGCCTCGCAATGTTTTGCAGGCGTCTTTTGCAGTGCAACAGTCGACTCGTCGTCACACCGCTGTTAAGAGCCCTGCGAACTGAGCCAGCTTAGAGCGGTTCTCGCCCAGCCAGGATTATAACGGTGCGCGCCGGCATGCCTTCATCCTTCAAAGTTGTCGCCGGCAACTCCAATAGGCCGCTCGCGGAAGCGATCTGCGCCCATCTCGGCATCCCCCTCGCCAAGGCCTCCGTCCGGCGCTTCGCTGACATGGAGGTTTTCGTCGAGATCCAGGAGAATGTGCGCGGCCAGGATGTCTTCATCATCCAGTCGACCTCGTTCCCGACCAACGACCACCTGATGGAGCTGCTGATCATCACCGATGCGCTGCGCCGCTCCTCGGCGCGCCGCATCACGGCGGTGATCCCCTATTTCGGCTATGCCCGGCAGGACCGGCGCGCCTCCGGCCGCACGCCGATCTCGGCCAAGCTCGTCGCCAACCTGATCACCCATGCCGGCGTCGACCGCGTGCTGACGCTCGATCTGCATGCCGGCCAGATCCAGGGCTTCTTCGACATTCCCACCGACAACCTGTTCGGCGCCCCGCTGATGTCGCGCGATATCAAGGAGCGGCTCGACTACAAGAACGCCATGGTGGTCTCGCCCGACGTCGGCGGCGTGGTCCGCGCCCGCGCGCTCGCCAAGCGCATCGATGCTCCGCTCGCCATCGTCGACAAGCGCCGCGACCGGCCGGGCGAGTCCGAGGTGATGAACATCATCGGCTCGGTCGAGGGCCGCTCCTGCATCCTGCTTGACGACATCGTCGATTCCGGCGGCACGCTGGTCAACGCGGCCGAGGCGCTGCTCGACCAGGGCGCGCGCGAGGTCTACGCCTACATCACCCACGGTGTGCTCTCGGGCGGCGCCGTGGCGCGCATTGCCAACTCCAAGCTCAAGGAACTGGTGATCACCGATTCGATCATGCCGACCGAGGCGGTGAAGGTGGCGCGCAACATCCGCGTCATCTCGATCGCCGGGCTGATGGGCGAGGCGATCGAGCGCACGGCCAGCGAATCGAGCGTCTCCAGCCTGTTCGACTAAGCGGCGGGAATGCGCGCGCCATGACTTCCCGCGCTCTCGTCCTGTTCTCGGGCGGCCAGGATTCGACCGTCGCGCTCGCCTGGGCGCTGGATCGGTTCGACGCGGTCGAGACTGTCGGCTTCGACTATGGCCAGCGCCATCGCGTCGAGCTGGAATGCCGGCGGATCATCCGCGACAAGTTGCCGGTGCTCGCACCGGCCTACGCCGAGCGGCTGGGCCCCGACCACCTCGTCGATCTCGCGGCACTGGGCGCGATCTCGGAGACGGCGCTCACGCGCGACAGCGAAATCGCTTTTGCCGAGACGGGCCTGCCGACCACCTTCGTTCCCGGCCGCAACCTGATCTTCCTGACCTTCGCCGCAGCGCTCGCCTATCGGCGTGGCATCCGGCACATCGTTCTGGGCGTCTGCGAGACCGACTATTCCGGCTATCCCGACTGCCGCGACGATACGATCAAGGCGATGCAGGTGGCGCTGGGCCTGGGGCTGGACAGGCGGCTCGTTCTCCATACGCCGCTGATGTGGCGCGACAAGGCCCAGACCTTCGCGCTGGCCAACGCGCTGGGCGGCGAGGCCTTGCTCGATCTGGTGGTCGAGGACAGCCATAGCTGCTATCTCGGCGACCGTTCGACGCGCCACGCCTGGGGCTATGGCTGCGGCCGCTGCCCCGCCTGCGAACTGCGCGCGAATGGCTACGCCGCCTACCTGACCTCTCCCGACGACAGCGGACCCTCCCATGACTCTTGACCGCCAGCGCCGGACCGAAGGGCTCATCGCCCTCGTCCTCTTCGCCCTGACCATTCCCGTCGCGAACTGGCTGATCGGCAATGCCGGCACGGTCTGCGTGCCCAATGGGCCCTGCCTCGTGCCAGTCTGGCCCGGCATCAAGGCGCCGAGCGGCGTGCTGATGATCGGGCTTGCGCTCGTGCTGCGCGACATCGTCCAGCGCAGGCTCGGCCCCGCCGCCGGCCTCGGCGCCATCGTCGTCGGCGCCGCCATCTCCGGGTTCCTGGCGCCGCCCGCCATCGTCGTCGCCTCGGTTGCGGCCTTCCTGCTCTCGGAGCTGGCCGATTTCGCGGTCTATACCCCGCTGCAGAAGCGCCGTTTCGTCACGGCGGTCGTCGCCTCCAGCCTGATCGGGCTGATCGTGGATAGCATCGTCTTCCTGCAGCTCGCTTTCGGCAGCCTCGATTTCCTGAGCGGCCAGATCATCGGCAAGGCCTGGATGGTGCTGCTGGCCCTGCCTCTCATGCATCTGCTGCGCCGCCGAGATGAGAAATTGGGCCTCGCGGCAGCATAGCCGGCCAGTTCGGGAGGCGGCGCGACGGGCTTGCAAGGCCATTCAGCGGACTTGAGATCGCGGCATTTTTCGCTTATGAGGCTGCCAGCGCCCGACTGACACCCTTGGAGGCACGGGCGCGAAACGCAATGAGGCCGCCAGCAGGCGGCCTTGTCATTTGAAGCAAGGACTAAAACCATGACCGCCGTGAAGCAAATCGAGGCTTCGGCGCGCGCGCAGGTCGGCAAGGGGGCCGCCCGTGCAGTTCGTCGTCAAGGCCTGACACCCGCCGTGATCTATGGTGGGGGCGCCGCTCCCGAAGCGATCGCGCTCGACGCCAACAAGACCCGCCTGATGATCTATGGCGGCCACTTCCTGACCACGCTGTTCGAAATCAGCGTCGGCGGCAAGAAGCAGCGGGTCATCCCGCGCGACTACCAGCTCGACCCGGTCAAGGATTTCCCGATCCATGTCGACTTCCTGCGCGTGGCCGCCGGCCAGACCGTGACCGTCGATATCGCGATCCATGTCGTCGGCCAGGATGCCAGCCCCGGCGTCAAGAATGGCGGCGCCGTGCAGCTCGTCGAGCATGCACTCGAGATCACCGTCGAGCCTGAGCACATTCCCGAATTCTTCGAGGTCTCCGTCGCGGGACTGGAGATCGGCGACACGCTCGAGGCCAGCGCCATCAAGCTGCCGAAGGGCGCCAAGCTGACGGTCGGCTCCGACGCGACAATCGTGACCATCGTTCCGCCGATGGCCGAGGAAGCCGAAGAGGCGCCTGCCGCTGCGGCTGCAGCGCCGGCCGCCGAGGCCAAGCCGAAGGCTTGATCGGCCCGGCAGGGAACATGAGAGAATGCGGACGGCCGGGATTTCCCGGCCGTTTTGCTGTGGGGCGGAACGAACCGACATGCTGATCTTCGCTGGCCTCGGAAATCCGGGTACGCGCTATGCCAACAACCGCCACAATATCGGCTTCATGGCGCTCGACGAGATCGCGCGGACGCAGCGCGCCTCGCCCTGGCGCTCGCGCTTCCAGGCGCAGGCCTGCGAGGCGACGATCGGCACCGAGAAGGTCATCCTGCTCAAGCCGCAGACCTATATGAACGAATCGGGCCGCGCGATCGGCGAGGCCGCGCGCTTCTTCAAGGTCGAGCCCGCAGATGTGATCGTCTTTCACGACGAACTCGACCTCGCCCCGGCCAAGCTGCGGATCAAGCTCGGCGGCGGCAATGCCGGCCATAACGGCCTGCGCTCGACGACGGCGGCGATCGGCAACGAATATCGCCGCGTCCGGATGGGCATCGGCCATCCCGGCCTCAAGGAACTGGTCCACGCCTATGTGCTGAACGACTTCGGCAAGGCCGAGCTGCCCTGGGTCGAGGACCTCTGCACGGCCTGCGCGGACAATGCCGCCCTGCTCGCCGCCCACGACGATGCCGGCTTCCAGAACAAGGTGCATCTGTTCATGGATGCGCGTGGTCATGCCGCCGTGAAGCGGCTCGGCGAGAAGGCGGCCGACTGAGACGGAGCGCCCCTCAGTAAGGCAGCTGCGCGCCGGGCTTGGCAATGGTGACGCGGCTCGCGCTGAAGCTGCCATCCGGCTGCCTCATTGCCGTCATCGCGATCTGTGCTCCCGGGACGAGTTCCCCCACCTGCGCTGGCACCGCCATGATGATGTTGGCCTCGGGCGTGATCGTCACTTTCTGCTCGCCGCCCGGATAGGTCAGCATGATGGTGGAGCCGTCGACGCGCGAAACCGTTTCGGCCACGGTCGCGTTGGTCATGGTGCTTTCCGGCAGCACGCTCCAGGGACGATGGCCTTCGCCCGTGCCACGCATCGCCTCGGGGAAGATGAAGACCTGCACCGCCAGCAGCGAGCCATCCGGCTGCGGCCGGGCACCGACACCGACGAAGCCGCCCTTCTTGATATCCGCCACCGTCGCCTTGACCACACCGCCGACCGAATAGCCCGAGGCCAGCGCGACCTTTGCCGAAGCGCCATCCACGATCTTGACCATCAGCGTGTCGCCTTCGGTCTTCTCGACCTCGCCGCGAATGCGGGTTGTCGGTGACTGGCCCTGTGCCGTGACGGTCAATCCAAGGACGATGCAGGCGGTGGCGAGAGAACGCATCGGCAAGGGTCCATCATCGAGGAGAACGTCACGCAGCCAGGGCGCGCCGCCAAGTCGTGCGCCCCGGCCGCCGCGCTTGCCACGCACGTTCGCGTGATCCGCCGAGGGCTGGGTTGCGCCATGCCATCTTGTGTTTGTCGCGTCCGGACGCCAATAAGACCCCAATTCTTCAATACCTCGGCGAGCCCGCAACCGGCGGCTCCGCAACGGATCGATCTCATGGGTTTCAAATGCGGTATCGTCGGCCTGCCGAATGTCGGCAAGTCGACCCTGTTCAACGCGCTGACGCAGACGGCGGCCGCCCAGGCGGCGAACTACCCCTTCTGCACGATCGAGCCCAATGTCGGCGACGTCGCGGTGCCCGATGACCGGCTGGAGAAGCTCGCCGCGATCGCCGGCTCCAAGGAGATCATCCCGACGCGGCTGACCTTCGTCGACATTGCCGGTCTCGTGCGCGGCGCCTCCAAGGGCGAGGGCCTCGGCAACCAGTTCCTCGCCAACATCCGCGAATGCGACGCCATCGCCCATGTCGTGCGCTGCTTCGAGGATGGCGACATCACCCATGTCGAGGGCAAGGTCGCGCCGATCAACGACATCGAGATCATCGAGACCGAGCTGATGCTGGCCGATCTCGAAAGCCTCGAGAAGCGCGTGCTGCCGCTGGAGAAGAAGGCCAAGACCGGCGACAAGGAAGCCAAGGAACTGGCCGATCTGATGAACCGCTGCCTCGTCCTGCTGCGCGAGGGCAAGCCCGCCCGCCTCGTCCAGGTCGCGGCCGACGAGCGCAAGGCCTTCGAGATGCTGGGCCTGCTCTCCTCCAAGCCCGTGCTCTATGTCTGCAACGTCGAGGAGGCCAGCGCCGACAAGGGCAATGCCTTCTCCGAGATGGTCAAGGCTCGTGCCGCCGAGGAGAACGCCGTCGCGGTGGTCGTCTCCGCAAAGATCGAGAGTGAGATCGCGGTGCTGCCCGCCGCCGACCAGAAGGACTATCTCGAGGCCGTCGGCCTGGAGGAGCCCGGGCTAAACCGCGTCATCCGCGCCGGCTACACCTTGCTCCACCTCGTCACCTATTTCACGGTCGGTCCGAAGGAGGCCCGCGCCTGGACGATCGAGAAGGGCACCAAGGGGCCGGCCGCCGCCGGCGTGATCCATAGCGACTTCGAGAAGGGCTACATCCGCGCCGAGACCATCGCCTATGACGACTACATCGCCAACAAGGGCGAGTCGGGCGCGCGCGAAGCCGGCAAGTTCCGCCTTGAGGGCAAGGAGTATGTCGTCGCCGACGGCGACGTGCTGCACTTCCGCTTCGCCAACTGAGCAAGTTCGCCAACTGAGCAAGGCCGCCGACGCGATGCTGTATTTCGAGGATTTCATCGTCGGCGAGACGGTCTCGACCGGCAGCATCGCGGTCTCGCAGGACGACATCATCGCCTTCGCCTCGCGCTTCGATGCGCAGGACTTCCATGTCGATCCCGACGCCGCGAAGGAGAGCTTCGTCGGCACGCTGATCGCGTCGGGCTGGCATAGCTGCTCGCTGCTGATGCGGCTGATGGCCGAGAGCTTCCTCCTGAGTTCCTCGGGCATGGGCGCGCCCGGCATCGAGGAGGTCAAATGGCTGCGCCCGGTCCAGCCCGGCGACCTGCTTCATGGCCGCCGCACCGTCACCGAGATCAAACTTTCGCGCTCGCGCCCTGAAATGGGGCTGGTCCGCTTCCGGCTCGAACTCGTCAACCAACGCGACGAGCCGGTGCTGGAGCAGGCGAACTGGATCATGTTCGGGCGGCGCGGCTCCAGTGCCGCGCAACCGGCGGGCGATTGGCTCGCCCATCCGCCGCGCTACGTCCCGCCGGCCTCGCCCTCTCCGTTCGAGCCGCCGACGAGCCCGACGCAAGCCGCCCAATTCTTCGAGGACATCGAGATCGGCCAGAGCTTCGAGCTCGGCAGCGGCGTCTTCACCACCGACGAGATCATCGCTTTCGCCCGCGCCTTCGATCCGCAGCCCTTCCACATGGACGAGGAAGCGGCTGCGGCCTCCTCCTTTGGCCGCCTCGCCGCGTCCGGCTGGCATACCGCCGCCGTCTGGATGGCGACCATGGTGACCCATCGCCGGCGCCAGCTTGCAGCCTTCGGGCCGGGATCCGCGCCGCGCCTTGGGCCCTCCCCTGGCTTCAAGAACCTGCGCTGGACGAGGCCGGTCTTCGCTGGCGACCGCATCACCTATCGCTCGGCCGTGACCGACAAGCGCGCCAGCGGCTCGCGCCCGCAATGGGGCCTGTTTTTTCACCACAACACCGGCGTGAACCAGAACGGCGACGAGGTCTTCAGCTTCGACGGCTGCGTCTTCGTCGAGCGGAAGCCCGCCTGAGGGTGGGCCGGCCTGCTTCCCAAGCCGGTAGCCTGCGCGGTCGCGGTGCTTCTGGAATCTTGAGCCACCCTGTAGGCAAGGAGCCTCAAGGCCGCGAAAACAGTGGCCGGGCAAAAGCCGCCAGGGAGGAATTCGAGCCGTGCCGACCGGACGCGTCTTCACGACAGGACAGATGGCCGCCGAGGCCCGCAAGCGCCTGCCACGCGCGATCTTCGACTTCATCGAGGGCGGCGCGGGCTCCGAAACCGCGGTGGCGCGCAACCGCGACCGCTTCGAGCAGATCGCCCTGATGCCGCAGGCCCTGCGCGATTGCTCGGCAACCCATTCCGAAGTGACGATCTTCGGCCGCCGCTACGCTGCCCCCTTCGGCATTGCACCGATGGGCTTTGCCGATCTCGTCCGCCCGGGAACCGACCGTGCCCTGGCGCAGGCGGCGAAGGCACAAAACATCCCCTATGTCCTGTCCACGGCAGGCACGACCTCGATCGAGACGATTGCCGACATCGCGCAGGACAATCTCTGGTTCCAGCTCTATCCCGGCGCCGATGAGGGCATCGCCGCGACCCTGATGGAGCGGGCGCTCAAGGTCGGCGTCACCACCCTCGTCGTCACCGTGGACATCCCCGTTCCGGCCAAGCGCCCCCGGGATCTGGTCAACGGCCTGGCCATCCCGCTTCGCCCCTCGCTGCGCACGATCCTCGATGTCAGCAGGCACCCCGCCTGGCTGCTGCGGGCCGCGCGCGGAGAGCGCCCGGGCATGGCGAATTTCATCGCCGACAAGGGCTCGATGAGCGGGTTGGCCCATGCCGAATTCGTCTCGCGCCAACTCTCCTGCCCCGGCCTCGACTGGAAGCGGATCGAAGGCATCCGCAAGGCCTGGCCGCATCACCTCGTCATCAAGGGCATCCTGAATCCGCAGGATGCGCTCGCCGCCGAGAAGATCGGCGCCGACGGCCTCGTGGTCTCCAACCATGGCGGCCGCCAGCTCGATTCGGCCCCTGCCTCGATCGAGGTGTTGCCGCGGATTCGGGAGGCCTGCGGCGATCGCTTGACGCTGATCCTGGACAGCGGCGTCCGCACCGGCGACGACATCGCGCGCAGCCTCGCTTCAGGGGCAGACTTCGTCCTGTTGGGGCGGCCGTTCCTGTTCGCGGTCGCGGCCCTTGGCCTGGAGCGCGGCCCGACCGCGATCATCGACATCCTTCGGGCCGAATTCCTGAACACGCTGATCCATCTCGGCTGCGCCGATGCGGCCGAGCTCGGCAGTGACCATCTCTGGCCAAGGCAGGGATCGAACCGATGAAGATCGCGATCATGGGGGCCGGTGCCGTCGGCTGCTACTACGGCGCCATGCTGGCGCGGGCCGGCCATGCGGTGACGCTGATTGCGCGGCCCCAGCATGTCCGGGCGATCCGCGACCGCGGCCTCGTCTTCGAGACGCGTAGCTCTACGGAAAACCTGCCGGTCGCGGCGACCACGGAAGCCTCCGGTGTCGCCGATGCCGAAATCGTCCTGTTCTGCGTGAAGTCCGGCGATACGGCGTCGGCCGGCCGCGATATCGCACCATATCTCGCGGCCGGAGCCTCGATCCTGAGCCTGCAGAACGGGATCGACAATGCCGAACGCCTGCAAGAGGTCGTCGGGCTACCGGTGATCCCGACGGCGGTCTATGTCGCCTCCGAAATGTCAGGTCCCGGCCATGTCAGGCATCACGGACGCGGCGAACTCGTCATCGGGCCCGGATCATCGAGCGCGATGATCGTCGAGGTTTTCGGACAGGCCGGCATCAAGACGGAGATCTCCAACAACGTCATCGGCGCGCTCTGGACGAAGCTGATCGTGAACTGCGCCTACAACGCCCTCTCGGCCATCCCGCAGCTTGCCTATGGGCGGATGATCGCGGTGGAAGGGGTCGAAGCCTGCATGACGGACATCGTCGCGGAATGCCTGGCAGTGGCGAGGCAAAGCGGAATCCAGGTCGATGACGATATTCTGGGCATGGTGCTGGCTCTCGCATCGATGATGCCGGAGCAATTGTCCTCGACCGCCCATGATCTCGCGCGAGGCAAGCGGACCGAGATCGACCACCTCAATGGCTTCGTCGTGAGAACCGGCGCAAGGCTGGGGATCGCGACACCGGCGAACCGGCTGCTGACCGTTGTCGTCAAGCTGATGGAGGAAAGCTCTCGCGCCTGAGCGCCGCGCCGGCCCAAGGCGATCGAGTGCCTGCCCGGCATGCAGCCGCGTTCATTGTCGCCCGCGGACGCTGCTGCCATGCTGCCCGCAAGCCGGTATCGGTGAAGCAAAAAAAATCGGGCAGGAAACGAATTCAATGAAGCGTAGATCCTTTTTGAAAGGCGCCGGCGTCGGCGCCGCCGCCGGCATTGCATCCCCGGCGATCGCGCAAGGCATGCCGTCGGTCACATGGCGCCTGGCCTCCAGCTATCCGAAGTCGCTCGATACGCTCTACGGCGCCTGCAGCCATCTGTCGGAGGCCGTCGCGGCGGTCACGGACGGCAAGTTCAAGATCCAGGTCTTCGCCACCGGCGAGATCGTGCCGGCCCTGCAGGTCGCCGATGCCGTGACCAACGGCACCGTCGAGATGGGTCATTCCGGCTCGTATTTCTACATCGGCAAGGACACCGCCTTCGCCTTCGGCACAGTGATTCCGTGGGGCCCGAACAGCCGGCAGATGCAGGCCTGGCTCTTCCACGCCGGCGGGCTCGAACTGCTCAACGAGTTCTACGCCAAGTTCAACATCTACAACCTGCCGGCCGGCAACACCGGCTCGCAGATGGGCGGCTGGTTCCGCAAGGAGATCAAGTCCGCGGCCGATCTGCAGGGCCTCAAGATGCGGATCGGCGGCCTCGGCGGCAACGTGCTGCAGAAGATGGGCGTGGTGCCGCAGCAGCTTGGCGCCGGCGACATCTATCCGGCGCTGGAGCGCGGCGTTCTCGATGCGGTCGAATTCGTCGGCCCCGCCGATGACGAGAAGCTCGGCTTCGCCAAGGTCGCGCCGTACTACTACTATCCCGGCTTCTGGGACGGCAGCGCCGAGCTGAGCTTCTTCATCAATCTCGAGAAGTGGAACAGCCTGCCGCCGATCTACCAGAAGGTGCTGAAGACCTGCGCCATGACTGCCGGCCATGACATGCAGGCGAAGTACGACGTCCTGAACCCGGCCGCGCTGAAGCGACTCGTCGCCGGTGGTGCCCAGCTTCGCCCGCTCCCCAACGACATCCTCAAATCCAGCTACAAGATCACCAAGGATCTCTACGCGGAGATGTCCGCTGCCAATCCGAACTTCAAGAAGATCTACGACCACCTCTGGGCCTTCCAGCAGGACAGCACGCGCTACTGGCAGATCTCGGATCTCTCCTTCGACTTGATGTCGGCCACGGCGCTGCAGCAGCGCTGGCAGGACGGCTGATCGCAGCCCGCCGAGATGCGAGACGAAAGACTATCCGGAGGCCTCTCAAGGGCCTCCGGCACGCTCTGCCGGGCGCCAGGATACTTCCGCACATGACTCGTCCGCGGTCTGGTCGACGTCCATCGGCAACCTGAAGCCTCATGCTGAGCAGCCGCCGAAGGCGGCGTCTCAAGGATGTTCCAGGGCGCGTCCGCCCCCCTTCCGAAGCACTGACACGTCCTCCGAGGCGACCCTTCGGGCAGCCTGAAAGTGAGGGTTCGCTGCTCTGCGAAGTCAAAAAATTGGATATTGGAGATTTTATCCAATTGACAAGCAGGCTCATTTTCCGGTCTTTTAAGCGGGCTTTCGAGGGCACAGTGAACCGAGAAACCGCATGATCGCGCCCCTGCCCACCCGTGCGAAGCTGCCGCAATTCCGCCAGACCGTGACCGGGGCAGCGGTGGCGGAGCTGCGCCGGCGCATCCTCTCGGGCTCGGTCGTCGCCGGCGAGGCGCTGCGTCAGGACGCGCTGGCCAAAGAATTCGGGATCAGCCGCATCCCGATCCGCGAGGCCTTCCACCAGCTCGCCGCGGAAGGGCTGGTGACGCTCCACGCGCATCGCGGCGCGGTCGTCACAGCGCTCTCAGCCTCCGATATCGCCGAACTCTTCGACCTGCGCGCCATGCTGGAGCCGGATTTGATCCGCCGCGCAGTGCCACAGCTTCAGGCCAGCGACTTCGCACGGGCCGAAATCATCCTCGCCGACTATGCGACCGCGATCGGCAATGGCGACGTCGACGCCTGGGGCGAGCTCAACACCGAGTATCACCTTTCGCTCTACCGGGCGGCGAACCGCAACCAGACATTCGAGCTCGTGCGGGTACTGCTCGCCAACACCGACCGCTACACCCGCGTCCAGCTCGCCATGTCGAACGGCGCGACGACGCGGGCAAAGCAGGAGCACGCCGCGCTGCTGGAGCTCTGCCGCAAGGGCGATGCCGAAGGCGCCGCCCGGCTGACACTCGACCATGTCATCGCCGTTCGCCACGACCTG
>JAESFK010000468.1_pt1 | contig 20379 bp, 20 predicted proteins | sample 9269391 | NCBI WGS metagenome assembly JAESFK01 (sample SAMN14506231, study PRJNA617097) | algae metagenome | isolation source: Drouetiella hepatica UHER 2000/2452 and co-occurring heterotrophs from... | place: Slovakia: Slovak Paradise National Park, Hrabusice, Kosice Region | collected 2000-01-01
CACCGCCTTTAACGGCTTCGATTGCTTTTTGGCGCAGGTCGTAACTGTAAGGAGCAGGCATAGTCGTATTTGAACGCTTCTCTACCTCTACAATAATGTCCTAACTCGTTCTCGTAGCGCTATATCAGCAAGTCCTGAACAATTTGCGAGAGACGGCTGTTTTGCCGCTCCATGGTCTGCAAAGTAAGACGAGCCTCCTCTTCGGAGACATTTGGCATCTGAAGGACTGACTCAACTGTTGCTCGAGCAGCAGCCAAGGGAGTTCTTAGCTCATGCGCCACGTCAGAGGTAAACTGCTGAATTTGATTGTAAGAGCGATAGACAGGACGCATGGCTAGCCCCGACATCCACCAACTGGTGACAGCGACTAGCAGGAGGGCAAAGGGTAGAAATAGCGGCAGACGTTTAATAACGAGGAGATGCTCGTCATATTCTCTGAGCGATCGCCCTCAATCCGCTGCTGGGTGCGCTGCTCAAACAGGTCTTTGTCAGCCTGCATCGCGCCAGCAATCTGGGAAGCATCATCGCCGGTGCCCCAGACGGGCAGGTTGCCCCAGGTCTTACGGTCGTCATCGAGGTCATAAACCTGAATGTCGGGAGACTGGAGAATCTCCCCGGCAATGTAAAGAGCCAGCGTAGTTTTGCCCACGCCCTGACCTGCGACGATCGCAATGTTTTTGCCTTTGGTCGGGTCTGAGGGATTAAGCCGGGTAATGTCAAACTCCATCTCATCGCTAACCTTCTGCGGCTTTTCAGCGGCTTCAGGGGCGATCGCTTCTGGCTTGGCGGCTGCGACTTTATCGGCGGGGTTGTTGATGCTGTCTAAGGTCTGGGTGCCGCTGAGGTAGGGCGTTTCTACTTTCTTGAGGAATTCAATGTACTCCTGTTTCTGCGCCTCGCTCAGTCCAGCCGTCTGGGCATCAAACTTGATTTCTTCGGCTTCCAGTCGAGCGATTTCGATTTCTGTTTCACCCAGCAGTTCAGCATGTCCTAGCCGCACCAGGTGCTCGTGTCGTACCAGTTCAACATCGGCTTCTAGCTCTGCTTGCTTGATCGCCACCTCTCGGTAAGCCTCCACGACGGCGGCTCTGGCTGCCATATCGGCGATCGCTTCCTGCTGCTGTTGGGCTAGAGCTTCCAGGGGAGCTAGTTTTGCTTCTTCATGCTGAAGGTGACGCAGCATCCAGCCTGCGGTGGCAAAGCCCAGGAATGCACTCAATGCCCAGGCGGCTTTGTAGGGGTTAGTGGCGGGTACTAATCCTTGATCGTTGCCTGCTTTGGCGTTGGGGATGATGTAGGAGGGCATTCCCTGCTGTTTCCAGTTCTCCCAGTGATGACGAGTCATGCGGAAGGGGCGATTCTGAGCGTCAAAGCACTGGAGATTCTGGTTAGGGTGAACCAGGCAGAAGTAAACCCGATCGCTGCTTTCTCCCGTCCAAGCGATTGCAGAGCAGGTTAGCCCCAATGCGGCTGTGGCAGCAATCGTCAGTAGGCGCTGGTCGAAGCGTAAGGTTCCAAATCTGCCCATCAATGCTGACTGCTGGGATTCTGCTAGATCCTGATGGTTGCCGCTGAGATAGCTCATCGTCTTGTCCTACTTTTTCCCTGCATGGAGATCGCCATTAGAACGACGCTGGTTATTGCCAGTAAAATAAGTACTGCACTCCCGTTAATCACTGGGGTTTGCGGGGAGTAAAGCTCTTGAATTTGCTGAGTAGCAGCATCTTGAGATTGCTTTGCTTCTAGCCATTCCCCAATGGGTTCAGATAAAGCAGAGAGTCCAGCAACGCCAGCGCTGGCTCCGGTCATAGCATTGCCAATAAGTCGATCGTGCCCTTCTCCAAAGGCGGTGGCGACAAAGTAGAAGTGAGAGCAGCCCAGGGCAACCAGCAGTCCCAAGGGGTGCACTTGCAAGAGGTGAAACAGGAAGATGATAGCGCTGTTGAGGCTGGCGCCGGCGGCGACTTCACAGGCGTTACCAGAGCGTCTAAATCCTCTGCCTCGGTTGCGTTCGGGTGGAACGATAGGTTCTGACTGCTGTTGCTGCCGGGTTGGTTGGCTGAGTCCCTCAGTTATGAAGGGACTCAGATGCGGGGTGTCTCTGCTCAACATTTCCTCGCCCTCCTATTTAACGATTGCCTAAGCCTTGCCATAGCCGACTCCAGAATCCTGGCTGTCCGCTGGCGCTAATGCCGCTCCGTTGAGTGCCGTTGGACTGATGAATGCTTACGGGGATTTGTTCGGTAGGGCTGGCGTTGAGACGGTTGCCGTAGCGGGCACGCTGCATCAGTTCTTGCCGCTTTTCTCTCAGCGATTGCTGGAGGGTTTGGCGCTGCTGATTGGCTTTGTTGCGGAGCTCGATACCTGAGATCTTGTTCTGGTGCCGAAAGATCTCCATCTGCAAGGCATGATTCAGTTCAGCCGCAACTTCGGCGATCGCGTGTTTGCGCTTCTGTTCAATCTTCAGCAGGTTGGCGCGGTCTTGAGCATCGATCGTTTCCATCTCGCTGCCAAATTCGGCGTTGAGCTTGCGGATCTTGGCGATCGACTTAGCCACGGTGGAGCCGAACTTCTTGCGCAGCTCTGTCCACTCCACCTGTCCTTCAGTCACCTGCTGCATGGACTCGAAGTAGGTGCGGGCATTCTGGAGAAAGGGTTCAATGTAGCTGGCGATCTGCTCTGCGTCTTGAGCGGCGTTAGCAAAGGCTTCGAGCTTCGAGACATCGCTGAGGTAGCCCAGGATATCCGCTTCGACGTTGCCCCACTCGGCGGCTTTAGCGTCAATAGCAGGAGCATGAGCAGCAGTCGGATTCTTGATCAGGGTGGTTCCATAGTCCATGCGTTACTTCTCCGGATGGGTGGGGGGTGGTTGCAGTTGTTGGGTGAGGTAATGAATCAGCTGGGGATTGCCGTGATTTTGGATCTCCCAGAGCAGGTGATTCAGCTGGCGGTGCTGGTTGAACTGCTGTTGGTACAGGCAGGCGGCGGTGGCGGTGGCGATTATTGCAATGATCCAGGCAGCGATCGATGAGAGGCGGAGAAGTTGAGACTGGGCAGTTGAAAGCCGAACTCGACAAAAGGGATTTGCACGACCTCCTGGGCGGTATTGAGGCTGCTCTCTAGCTTGCTCGTGGCATCGTCGAAGACTTCAGCTAAAAAGATGTTGGGGTCGTAGAGGTAGGCGATCGCGTCTGAGGCTTTGCTTTTAACGCTCTCGCGTTGGGTTGAAACCTGCTGAATCAGAGCGGCGACGTTTTTCAGGTTGCCTTCGTTGACGGAGCGGAGTTTGTCGGATGAGGCGGTTAGAGCCGTGGCGGATTCACCAGCGCTTTGAGAGTGGGTGCGATCGCTGTTGGCGGATTGCGGGTGCTGAGGAGGACGAGCCGTGGCTTGGGGTTTGCTCTTGCCCATCAATTCCAATTCTTCTTTGTTGAAAGCGCTGCTGTTAGTCATGGGAATACTGCTCCGGGTGTTGTTCGATATGTTGAATCAGCTTGTTTTTAGCGATCTCTAGCCGTTTGTATCGCTGCATCAATTGAGCGAACTTCAACAGCTTGCGGCGATCTCGGTTGGTATAGATGCGTTTTTTGGCAATGAGGGCATAGGGCAACCATTTGTAGAACTGAGTGGTTCCTAGCTCAACGTTTTGCCAGATCAAGATTTCTTGCTTGAGTTCCTGGTAAGTCCAATCCTTCACTAGCTCAGTGCGACATTGCATCCTCCTGTTCTCCGAAGTGAGAGTGAAATTTCGCAGTGAAATTTCGGTCGCATTTCACTGAATGTTTGATATGATGCTAGCACGAGTTCACGAACTTAGTAATTCGTGAACATAAGATCTTTTGATTTCTAAGCTGCACTATTAGAGGGGAAGTGATTGAGGACCTCGCTACTGTGGCTGGAGGGAAAAAGGAGAACCCAAACTATATGCAAGTTTCTGGGCACGTCCCAAAACCGTTAGGTTTGAAATTCAAGACCGTATGTACCGCAAGTGAGATGACTATCTCTGAAGCTATGGAAGAGGCGCTCAAAGCTTGGCTAAAGAGCCGAGGGGAAAGTGAGGAATAGCTATGCCTGATTCTCTCAAAGCTAAACGCACTAAAGTTACCCTCGGTTGTCTGACGCTCAACGGCTTTGTGCTGCCGGATGGGTCGTTTCGGATGTCCCTCTCTCAAGCAGCTAACTCTGTTGGGCTGACGGCCAGGAACACTTTCGATTTCCTGCGCTCTAAGGCGTTCAAATCATCGATGAAAGACGGCTACACCGTTCCAGTTTGTGAAATTGAATCCGCTGACCCTCAATTCCGAGGACAGACTCGGATTAGAGCGTTGCCCTTAGTCGTGCTCCATAAATACTGGCTATGGCAGACTTCTAGAGGCAATCGTCGAGCCCTGGCGCTGGTGGATGCGCTCCTGAGTGAAAGCCCTGAATGGCAGTTCGATTTATCTGACAAAGCTCCGCCTGCACAACAGGATGAGAACCGGGGCGATCGCCTCCAGGCGCACCCAAACCGAGAGGATGGGCAAAGCGCTATTCCTACCTATTGGCTGAGTGACCTACTGGAATGGAGGGGTCGTGGCTGCGTCAGTTCTCTGGCGCACTCGGTTGCACCACTTTACATGCTGGTGCGTGAAGAGTACCAAAACCTGACTCTTACCACTCCCCAGATTGCAGCGACTGGACAATAGCCAATCCGTCGATTACAACTAAATTCACTCAGCCTCTGTGACAAACGGTTGATCTTTTCTCTAATTTACAGGTAGCGTTACAGGATGCATTCTCCAGCGGTCGTGACTCCACTCCACATTTTGCCCCATAGTCCGTTGCTTACCCTCTCTGCTCTCTACATCTGCAGGGGTAAGCTGCCGCTGGCTCAGGTTTCCACCTTTGAAAAACGTGAGGTATTTTCTATGGTCTAGAAACCCTAGAAAGCCAAAATCCCCAACTGCCTGAGAAACAGATGAGGATTAACGGCTGAAATTCAAAATTTGTTTGGAACAGGGTCGGGGACTCTAACTGAAAGCTTTGCCGGCAGGAAGTTAGGTACCCAGGTTGTCATGCGTCTATATTAGGATCACTTTGCCTGAGTTGACAATACTCTCGTTGTGATTTTGCATTAGCTTCATGGCTCTCTGTTCCGCTCTACATCTGGGATCGAGAGCTTTTTTGTGTCTTTCAAAAAACTTTGTGATCGATCAGACCCCGATCGATAGCTAAAGCTGATCGAACAAACGGCTCTTGCTCCCGCCCTTCACTCGGACGGAGAGTTTTGTATGCTCACTTTTCCTCATCCAGATCGGCAGTTCTATCTGTCGCTTCTAGATCAATACATGCCTCTCTGTCCGATCGCCCCTACCTGGAACAGAGAGAATCATGGATCACCGCAAATACCTTTATCCGTCAACTTCAGCGTCACGGTTCGCTCCTGCCGTGGAGCCACCTGACAGCCTCGAAGCTTTCAGCCTCAAAATCGAGCAAGAATTCACTCAGGGTTCCGGGATCGCCCCTGAACTATTCCAAGCAGCCGTTCACCTCTGCCAAGATCTGGAAACCACCGCGACCGGGGACGTGGAAACTCCCATCCACGAAGCTCTCAACTGGCACTACACCCGCTTTGGTCAACGGAGTCGGGAACTTCTCCAGGCGGCATTGCTGCTGAATGAAGACAACTCCTGCTGGCAGGCAAAACTTAGCCGTCCGCTGATGGACTCCATCAAAGGCAAAGCTCGTAAGTACGAAGCCCCCAAAGGCAAAGGCTCTAGAACCTTCCTCCCCCCAGTCCCCCCAACGATCAGACAGCGCATCGCCGATCGCTATGGGGTAGAAGTGCCGATGACGGGTTCCTTCTGGGATTGGCTGGCGGCTCATCCTGAGATCCAGATCATCATCACCGAGGGCGGAAAGAAAGCCCTATCTCTGCTATCGCTGGGCTATGTGGCGATCGCCCTCTATGGGGTGAACGGCGGCTATCGCAAAGGGGTAGACGGCACCCGCACCCTGATTGCGGACCTAGAACGCTTTGCCCTACCGGATCGCTCCCTCTGCCTCGCCTTTGACCAGGACGCAGCGGCAACCACCCGTCATCGAGTCAATGTCGCTCTCTTCCGCTTTAGCGCTCTCCTCAAAGCTCAGGGCTGCGCTGTGACGATCGCCACCTGGGACGGGCAGCAGGGCAAAGGCGTGGATGACCTAATTGTTAATCAAGGGGCAGAGGCTTGGGCACAGTTCTATCAAGCCGCCCTCTCTGTCGAGCATTGGCAGATCTGGCAGCGGCTAGAGGGACGACTCACCTATCCCGCTCACCTGCGGCTCAATGCTCAAGACCTCTCGCAGTTGCAGTGGACTGACCTACCGCAAACTGGCATCTTGGCGATCGCCAGCGGCAAGGGCACGGGCAAGACTAAGCTGATTGCTCAAACGATTCAAGGGCAGGAGAAGGTGTTGGCGGCTGGGCATCGGGTGGCGCTGATGCGCAATCTCTCGGCTCGCTTGAGGCTAGAGTACCGGGGCGATCTCGATAAGGTGAAGGGGCAGTTTATCACCAACGCGGGCTATACCCTGCGCATGGGCTTCTGTGTCGATGCCCTGCTCGCCATCAATCCCGCACAGTTTGCGGGCTGTGTGCTGGTGCTTGATGAGGTGGTGCAGGTCTTGCGGCATTTGCTTACCTCTAGCACCTGTGCCCAAGATGGTAAGCGTCCGGCGCTGTTGGCACGATTGCGGCAGATCATAGCCGTGGCGAAGCAGGTGATTATTGCGGATGCTGATTTAGATAATGCTTCGATTCACTACATCCAAGCGTTACGGGGTGAAGACCATGATGTTTTCCTGATTCGCAATGACTACCAGGCAGAAGGCTACGCAGCTCGATTGATTGATTGTGCCGATCGCTCGGCTATTGTTGCCGATCTCGTTGACCACATGGGGACGGTTGCTCCAGGTCAACTGCCCTTCGTCGTCACAGATTCTAAAGCCATGAGCAAGGCAATTGCTCGATTGCTGCTCAAACAGTGCCCAGATCTGCGGGTCTTATTGATCAACTCGGAGACTTCTAGCGGCGAACTGGAGCGATCGTTCATGCAGTCACCGGATGTTGTGTTAGAGCAAGAGGAGTATGACGTGATCATCTGCTCGCCTTCGGTGGCCACCGGGGTCAGTATTGAAGCCCAAGGCAAGATTAGTCGCGTCTATGGTCTCTTTACAGGGGTGAGTTCGACCGATGCCGATATGGCTCAGGCGCTGGGACGGGTCAGAGAACCGGTAGAGCGGGTGATCTGGTGTGCTAAGGCGGGCTCTAACTTCTCTAAGGTATCTCGTTCCACTAATGCCCTAGAGCTAAAGCGCCATCTGCAAGATCTGACCAGCACCACCATTAGCCTGGTGCGATCCAGCTTGCGGGAGGACATAGCAGGGGCGATCGTCTCTTATGACTGGCAGAGTGACCCTCATGTGAATTTGTATGCTGGCATTAGCGCGGCTCAGAATTTCTCGATGTATCACCTGCGGGAGGCTTTGCAGGTACGGTTGAGATACGAGGGGCATCAGGTGAGGCTCGTTGAGCAGCAGAGTCATCCTGTGATGAAGCTCTTGCTGCGGCAAACCACTCAGGAGAACCGGGAGCTAGATGCCGAGGCGATCGTCTCTGCGGCGGATTTGACGTTTGCGGAGGTGCTGGTGCTAGAGAATAAGGAGAGCACCAGCCCAGCGGAGCAGTTAGCGATCTCTAAGTTTTACCTAAAGGAGTTTTATGGTTTGGAGGGGCTAACGGTTGAGGATGTGCTCTGGGACAGGGAGGGCAGACGGCGGGCTGAGATCTTGAATCTGGAGGCGCAGCTGTTTCCTCAGATGGCGATCGAGCGGACGGTGAAGCCGATAGAAAAGCAGGCACAGTGGCAGCAGGGCTATTGTCTCTGGGATTTGGCGCCTGTCGAGTTACGCCGGCGGCTGCGGCAGATGTTGGGTTTTGAGGGGTTGATTGAGCAACTCCAGGGCGGCTGGGAGTGGACGAAGCATGATCTGGCGGGCTATGCCGCTAAGGCTAGGGCGTTAGCGTCCGAGATTAAGCTGGCGTTGAATTTCACAATTAGTGACCGGGTGAGTGATGTGCAGATCGTCCATCAGTTGCTGTTGCAGCTGGGGCTAAGGGTAAGATTTTGCCGCTGGTCGCGATCGGCTGCGGGGCACTTGGGTGAGAAGCTGCGGGTTTACAAACTGGATGAGTCGCATTGGCAGGTGGTGTCGGAGATTCTGGAGCGACGACGGCTGAAGCGAGAGGTGCTCCGTGCAGCTTCTGATGAGGGGCTAGAACGGACGTCTGAGGCTGGATCACCCCGGTTTATAGCACATGTTAATCAGGGGGGAGATCCAACCGAGCAGTTTCCTGAAAATGGTATGGGTCGGGGGGATTGGCTGACGGATGCGGCGTTGGCGGATGTGCGGCAGATGTGGGACCTCAGCGAGACTCTAGAGGAACGGGATTGGGTGAGGGCGAATGTTCCGACTGAAGTGTTGAAAAGGGCGATCGCTTAGCCAATTTGTAGATAGAACCGCACAGCGCAGATGGTACAAGGCCATCTGGGCAAAGTTCCCGTGTCTTTAAGCGACTCCAGAATAGAATGGCTTAATCCTCAGACTCTTATCATTCAGGATGGCATCAATATCCTGGACTCCACGAAGAACGCGCAGGATCTCAATGCTTGCTTTGATTGGACGATAAAAAGCCAAATATTGTCGAAACTGGGGATGAGATTGGGTCAAACTTAACGGTGCAGCAGCCTACCCCGTTGAGTTTGACCCAATTTTAAGAAGACGACAATCGAGGAATGTTCGCAGCTATCGTTTCTATTTTCAGACCAAATGAATTCTGTAACTTCAATACAAATTAACGCTCTTGAGTTAGAACCAGAGTTGAACTGGGGGGCTTAAAAGAGAAGATTAGTTCCAAGATTTACACAGTGGGGTGCTGATTTCGGCTTCGCTCAACCAGCACGAGCAGGGACAATTCAACGCTTTAATATCGAGGTTTACAATCAGGGAAGCTTAAACACTCGCTGTCCAGAAACCCAGCAAGTGCCATCTCCACTACCGCTTCCACGGGATACTCAATTTCAGTGGCTCGTCTTTCAAAGGCTTCCTTAATTTTGTCAGGTAACGCCGCCAGAATCATCCGGGCTGCAACCGGACTGAGATGTTCTGTTGTTTCCTGCTCAACGGTGTGTTGCATGGTTAGTCCCTCATAGGTATGCGGGCATTAAATGGAGGCTTACTGATGTTTAAGATAATCCCCTCTAGCTCTGATGATAACGCCCGCCATTGCATAAAGTCGAGGGTATAAGAGGCGATCGCCACATCCTTATGGTCATAGTCTGTAATCCATGACCAAGTGATTGCCTTGTGCCCACCTCTGAAGCGATCCCTGATGTCCTGAGCCTTGCCAACGTATAGCAGCCCGTCAACTCGGTGTCGCACTGCATAGATTCCTGGTTTCGTCGTTAGCTCGGCAAACTCTCTGGTAATAGGAGCGCATTCAGAGAATTCTGTTTTTATCAGAGCTTCTAAAATGGTGCGTGCCTGGATCTCAGCATCAGTCATGACTTCTGCTCATTTTCTAGCTCCGCGATCGCATCTTCAATATCTTGAATCATCCTACCCACATGGCTTTGTAAGTCTTTAGTAGCTTTACCTGGATGCTCATACGCTCCAGCCAAAGTTGCCCACTTCTGCAAGCTGATTAATGCTCGATTCAATACTAGGACATCTGACCGGGTTTGCTTGTCCTGGTTTTGTTTATCACTTTCAATCAGAGCATCAGGCAAATCGTTAAGATATCGCCTTACCTGCCTGATAGACTTGCCGATGATCAACTCTAAGGCAGGGCGTAAAGCTTTTTCTCCTTTTTTTGGCTTTCCAGGGGCATCCCTGTACCCTGCTGCTCTCAACCTATCTGCAATGACTCTTACTTCCGCTGGTGTATAGTCTCGGCGCTTCTCATTTTCACTCGCTTCGATCGCTAAAGCTTTATCAGTGTCGATCGTACTGTCAAAGTCATAGCGACGAATCGGGACTTGTCCATTAGGAAATTGCTGGGTGTAGGTGTCTGGGTCTTTTTCCCTTAGCAGCAGGATCGCAGCGCGTCGGTGTCCTCCTGCTAATAGCCTTCCCTGATTGTCTACTGCAATTGGAGCAATTAATCCCACGATCGCAATACTACTGGCTAGCTCCTCAACGTGAGCAGGGTTCAAAGGGCGGCTATCTCCCTCTATACGGTCAGTGATGCTGTCTAGAGGCAATGTAGATGTTGACGAAGGAGCATCCATTCCTCTGCTCTTGGCGATTGCCAATGCCCCAGTTAGCTTACTAGCGCTCATTTGGTTCCCCAGTCCTTCCAAATCTCTTTGCCTAAAGCCTGATAATCGTTCCATGCAGTGGCAGCTGCGCTGCCTTTAAGTTCTCCTACTGGCAGACCTTCTAATGCAGCATCTTGGTAGACTGCTCTGTCTTTGATTCCTGTATCAAACACCATCAGCTTTGCCTCTCTCAATGCGTCTCTGGCACCTGTCTCTCTTTTAATGCCACGAGTAGGAAGCATGGTCAAAAGAATTCGGTATCGATCGTCAGATAGTGATTGTAAAACGCCAACCGTTGCGATCGTGGCCTCTAATGAAAAGATAGAAATTTCTGAAGGGATGATCAGCAAGTCACTGGCAGCCGCTAACGGGAGGAGTTCAGTTGGGTCAGTACGGGCAGGCGTATCTATAACTAAATGATTGAACGCTGATGGTTTTTCATCCCCATCTAAAACAGAGAATCCTGCCTTTTGCTGTCCACGCTCATACCAACTTAAGGCGCTTCTATTGGGATCACCATCTAGCAGCACAACCTTGCCGCTCCCACGGCGTTTGCCCAGATATTGTGCCAGGTGTAAGGCTGTTGTTGTCTTGCCTACTCCCCCCTTGAAACTGGCGATTGTGATGATCATGGTACTGATTCTACTGGGAACACCTTAAAATTCTGCACGACAATCATCCAGTTAACTTAATTAATCTATTTAAGTTTGCTCATCATAACGATGCTGACTTAAAAGCCAACTAACGGTAGAAGGATGCCGCCTTCATTTATCAACGGAACAAAAAGCAACGCTAAGGCTGAAAGCTTTGCAGTATGAGGGTTTCAGCCTCTTATTTTACCAAACTTTTGATGATTGCTATGGCTGAAACCCCTGCTAAATCTGGTTTTCAGCCATAGCAACTGCCAAGGCGATTAGGACGGGGACATTTTTGGTGGGACGCGAAGCGCCCCACCAAAAATGTCCTAAGCAAACTGGCGACAGCCATAGATCACGTTTGTGCAGCGGCAAAGCCTTTTTCCAACCACCAGGAAGACTCTGGCATAGATTTGGACTATATCGCCATTAAGTTCTGGTTTAAAACCCTTGATTTCTCGTTCCTCACAATGTCTGAAGTAGCCTGAAACTATCAGAGTAGTTGCGTCCATCGCAACTACTCAAGACCCCATCTGAGCTTTAAAGGGCTGAATCGCCGCAGGCAGTGACGCAGCTTTACATGGAGACTTTCCGGTACTACCTAGCCCGGTATCCTCTCCCCAAGCCAGGTCGACTGATATCGCTCTATCCGGTCTGGTAAAAGACCGAATGAAGGGCTTGTGAGGGATAAAGTGTACCCGGGGTTAGACTAAGCCACCCCGTTGTGTTCCCCTTCTTTCGGTCTCCGGTTTCATCGATCACCAGCATGATGGCTTTGCCGTTTAACTGCTGCAAAATTAGTTCCAAGCGTCGTTTTTGCAATGCAGCAACTGACCAAGGCGATGCGCTCAAGCAATGATGAAGAACTTGGTCATTGGCTAAACATACAGCACAGGCAATAGCAGGCAACGACTTGCGCGGTAATTCACTAATAGACTTGTCCGGAAATTTACAAAGCGCTCCACGCTTACCTTTGAGGCTACTAGGTCTAACTCATCTCTACCTTACTCACAACGGAGCCAAGCAGGTTTCAGATAGTTTCTAATAATTTAGAGTTGAAAGATAGGATATTCAACATCTGTGATGTAACCCTAATCTAAAATGTTATTGAGCAGTCAGAGCTGCTTCTGGCTCTATGTTTCAGCGTATAAGCCTTCTAATTCATTATCTTACTTTCGCCTAATTTATATTTCAAACAAGTCTAATCATACCCAAATGCAAATACTTGAACGCTTCAAAACTTCGCACATCGACGAACAAATTGCGGTAGACGGCGCAGTAGTTGTCGATGAAGGTGACGATATTGACTGCTTCGCGTGGTTCAACCATTTGAGTGATAAGCGTTTGAGGAACTTATTCTTGTTTTAACGTGGAGAAAGTGATGGAAGAGGGCTATCTCCAACTCAACCGATCGCCTTTTCCTCCTAGCCAACCAGTACAGTAATAAGGTTGAATCTTGCAACATAAAGCCTGCTCAGGGAGGAAAAGGACATGAGTCGCACCATCAAGTCAAGCAGTTACTACCGTAAGCTGATGCTTTGGCTGCTTGAGGAGGATAAGCAAACTAAAGAAGGAGCCTATTCTAAGGAGCAGGGGCATAAAAAACATGTTTGGTGGCAGGTGATGTGCCTGACAGGAGTTGATTATTTTTCAACGTTAGGCTACCAGCCTGGAATTGCAGCTTTAGCAGCAGGTTCTCTCTCTCCATTGGCAACCTTGATTCTAGTGCTGTTAACGCTATTTGGAGCCTTACCCATCTATCGTCAGATTGCGGCTCAAAGCCCTCATGGAGAAGGGTCGATCGCAATGCTAGAACATCTCCTTCCTTGGTGGCAAGGTAAGTTTTTTGTTCTTTGCTTACTAGGTTTTGTAGGCACTGATTTCATCATTACAATTACTCTTTCAGCAGCGGATGCTACAGCCCATATTATCGAGAATCCTTTAGCGCCTCACTTTTTAGAGAGTCAGGCGGTCGCTATCACGCTTATACTCATCGCTTTACTGGGAGCTGTATTTCTAAGGGGATTTCAAGAGGCAATTGGCATAGCAGTTTGCTTGGTCGGTATTTACTTGCTTTTGAATCTCATCACAATTGGCATTGGGGCGCTTGAAATCGTTCGTCAGCCTTCTCTCATTACAGACTGGCAGAGTGCCCTGCTTACCAGCCACAGCAATCCGTTGGCAATGCTAGGTGTAGCCGTTCTGCTTTTCCCAAAACTGGCTCTAGGTTTATCAGGATTTGAAACAGGAGTTGTCGTGATGCCTTTGGTTAAAGGAAGCGATAGCGACACAGATGAATATCCCACCGGACGTATTCGTCATACCCGCAAGCTATTGACGGTCGCGGCCTGTATCATGAGCTTCTTCTTGGTGAGCAGTAGCCTAGTGACCACTCTACTGATTCCACCAGCAGAGTTTAAAGCGGGAGGTGAAGCCAGCGGACGTGCCTTGGCCTATATTGCTCATCGTTATTTGGGCAATGGCTTTGGAACAGTCTATGACTTAAGCACGATCGCTATTTTGTGGTTTGCGGGAGCCTCTGCTATGGCAGGTTTGTTAAACGTCGTGCCGCGCTACCTACCCCGCTATGGCATGGCACCGAACTGGACACGAATAACGCGCCCGCTCGTTTTGGTTTACACGATCGTTGCCATCGCCGTCACCATTCTCTTTGAGGCGAATGTAGAAGCTCAGGGGGGTGCCTACGCCACCGGAGTCTTAGTACTGATGACTTCTGCGGCAGTGGCAGTAACGTTATCATCTCGTCGCCAAGGTACAGAACGAGCCACCTTCGCCTTCGGTTTAATCACCTTAGTATTTGTTTATACAACAATCGTCAATATTATTGAGAGACCTGAAGGCATTAGGATTGCCACCTTTTTTATTACAGCGATCGTTGCTACCTCTCTAATTTCACGCGTGTGGCGATCGACGGAGCTACGGGTAGAGCAGGTTGAAATGGATGAAGCGGCTCACCAGTTTATTACAGAAGCAGGTCAGGATACGATACGGTTCATTGCGAATCGGCTAAGTGCAGGAGATGCACAAAAATATTACTTGAAGGAAAAGGAAGTTCGAGAAGATAACCATATCCCATCAGTAGAGCCTGTTTTGTTTTTAGAGATTCAGATTTCTGATGCATCTGAGTTTGCTGATATTGTTCGGGTCAAAGGCATCACAGTGGAGGGTTATCGGATTCTGAGGGCCGAGAGTGGTTCAGTCCCCAATGCAATTGCCGCTATCTTGCTATATACTCGCGACCAAACGCACAAGCTACCTCATGCCTATTTCGGATGGGTAGAAGGAAACCCAATTCAATACCTGCTGCGGTTTATTCTATTTGGGGAAGGCGATATTGCTGTTGTGACGCGTGAGGTACTTCGGAAAGCCGAAAAGAACCCTGAATTACGCCCTGGAATTCACGTTGGAGGATAATCTCTAGGAGCAAAGAACGCGAAGCTGAACCCTATCCTCATGGTCGGGTAAAGAAGGCTCCTTTCAATGTTTAGGCTTGCTTTATATTCTCTGTTGCTCTCACCTTTCGAAACACGAGAGTGTCACAAGATTCAGCCCCGCACCGTTGGAAGCCTCCCCCTCACAAAAGCCTGCGGTTTTCCCGCACAAGCCTCTTCAGTCTCATTCCTTTATAGAAGAGCAGATCAGGGCAACAGCGCAGGCGTTGTGGCAACAGCGAGGAGTTCGAGCAGTTCTAACGCGTACTGACGATCGAGAAGTAGGCTAGAGCCATGCGTTCAGATGGCAGAGCAGCAGCGTGCCACCCTATTCTTTAATATTCATGCCAATTTACATAAGGCTGGATCGTCCAGAGGTTAACGGAGTAGAAACTCACTGCTATTCTAGCGGCGAGGGCTTAGCTGAGATTACCCAAAATACGAGCGTACAAACGCTGGATATGAATGACGGACGTTAAACAGGCGCAATTTTGTGTCCTGCAAGAGACAACAATGCCTTCGATTTCAGTGGAGGTAGGCTTTGTGACAGGCAGCTAAGATCAGCCTCGATTAGCAGATGCACCGTTTCGGAGCCAAATGGCAACGACGATCGCCCGTTGCATTCTGCAATACCTCCAGTAGTCGTCCAGCGCTCAGTCCAAGCGTTAGCGAAACGGGTTGTCCTTTTATAACCCTACATGAGTGAAGATAAGCAGTACAGACGGGCCATCCAGGGGATGATATAAAACTAAAGAAAGCTCAAATTAATTTTTCACCCCGCACCTAACATGTCTGCCATAGTTTTTGACATTGCCTTGATTCTTTTGTTAATCATTGCCAATGGTGTCTTCTCTGGCTCAGAAATCGCTGTGGTTTCTGCCCGAAAAGTCCGTTTAGAGCAAATGTCAAGGCAGGGTAATGTCAAGGCAAGGCTTGCTTTGAAGTTAGCGAACTCCCCCAACAATTTTCTTTCGACTGTACAAATTGGCATTACTCTGATTGGAATTTTGAGCGGAGCCATCGGCGGAGCCACTGTGGCTCAGCGGTTAGAAGAGGTGCTAGCTCTAGTTCCAATCTTTCAGCCTTATCACGAAACCCTCAGCTTAGTCATTGTCGTGGGTCTGATTACCTATCTTTCCTTAGTTGTGGGAGAACTGCTGCCGAAGCGAGTGGCATTAAACCACCCAGAGCAAGTTGCTTGCGCGATCGCCCAACCGATGAGGCTACTGTCTCGAATTACAGCCCCAGTGGTCTACTTGTTGGGTGCCTCAACCGATTTTCTCTTAAAGCTGTTGAGGATTCGAGCATCAGAAGAATCTCCTGTCACGGAAGAGGAAATTAAAGCCCTGATTCGACAAGGAACTCAGGCAGGCATGTTTGAAGAAGCAGAACAAGAAATGGTGAGTCGAGTTTTTCGCTTGGGCGATCGCTCCATCAAATCTGTCATGACTCCCCGGATTGATATTGACTGGATTGATACTAATGCCCCAATAGAAGATACTCAGCAGTTGATTAAGGACAGTTCCTACTCTCGTTTTCCAGTGGGGCAGGGCAGTCTAGATAACTGTTTAGGTGTTGTGCGAGTCAGAGATTTTCTATCTGCCTATATGGCGGGACAAGCCATTGACCTTCAGGGGATGCTGCAAACGCCCTTATTTGTGTCAGAAAATACTCCTGCACTCAAAGTTCTCGAAACATTTCAGGAATCTGGGACGCATATTGCTTTGTTGACCGATGAATATGGGGGCATTGAAGGTTTGGTCACGCTCAATGATCTAGTAGAGGCGATCGTGGGAGAACTCCCCTCAGCCGAAGACTTAGATGAACCGATGGTGGTGCGGCGAGAGAATGGCTCCTGGTTCATCGACGGAGCGCTTTCCATCGATGAACTGAGAAATTTGCTCAATCAGGAATTCTCAGCTAGAGCAGAGATAAGCAGCCAGGAATTCTTAGCAGGAGGCGAGGTAGGCAACTATCACACACTAGCTGGATTCGTCATCACAGCCCTAGGACGCATCCCAACGTCTGGGGATTACTTTACGTGGGGCAACCTTCAATTTGAAGTCGTTGACATGGATGGCAATCGAGTAGATAAGGTTTTGGTGACACGAAATCAAACTGACGCAGAGAATCACAGAAACGTGAACACCCAGGAGTCTGATTGAGCCATATCGCTAATCTTACTTTAAGCAACCTATGAGAATTTTGTTAGTGGAAGATGATCCGGCACAATTAGAACCCTTACATACTGCCCTTTCTAAATCGGGACACGTTGTAGACGGTGTAACCAATGGAGAAACGGCTGAGTGGCTGGTCGGCGAAAAAAATTATGATCTCTTGATTCTGGACTGGGTGCTTCCAGGTGTCAGTGGCGTTGAGCTTTGTGGATACTATCGGCAGGCAGGTAAAACGGCTCCCATCCTAATGCTTACTGCTAAAGATACAACGATAGAAAAAGTGATAGGGCTAGATGCTGGAGCCGACGACTATCTAGTCAAGCCTGTAGATGTGATTGAGTTACTAGCACGAGTCCGGGCGCTGGGAAGGCGATCGCCCCTCTGGACAGGAGATACTCTAGGTGTGGCAGATCTGCAACTTCATCTGGCAAATTTGACTATAGAACGGCAGCAAAATACGGTAAAGCTGTCGAGCCGCGAGTTTCAACTGATGGAGTACCTGATGCGCCATCCCCGTCAAATCATCACCCGTGACCAGATTGAGCAGTCTCTTTGGGAATGGGGAGAAGAACCTGAAAGCAATGCGGTTACTGCCCTGATCAAGCGGTTGCGGCTGCGGCTGCAACAGGTGGGGGCAGAGAACTGGATTGAAACTGTTTACGGCACAGGGTACTGTCTCAATCCGCCCAACTAGCCTGACCTTTAGTTTCTCAGGATCGCGCCATGAAACACCTTAGCCGATCGCTCTATGAGTCCTTGGGGGTATTGCCTGTCCGTCAGCGCGGAATCTTGATTATTTCAATTCCGATCGCCTGTCTGTTTATGGCTCTAGCAGCATTTACCTGGCTAAAAACCAGCATCATTTCAGATGAAACAGAGGTGCAGGAGACGCAACAGGTACAAATCGAAACGAAGCAATTAACTACCGCCTTGCTCAATGCTGAGGCTGCTATGCAAGGCTATGCCATCACTCAGCGACAAGAACTTCTCACCGCCTACAATGCTGCTCTAGAAACAATTCCTGACACTTTGGATGAGTTGGAACAACTTGTTCAAGACAATCCACAGCAGGAGGCAAGCCTGCTAGAAATTCGTCAGCGGATTGACCAAAGTCTCAGCTTTATGCAGCAAAAAATAAACCTTCAGCGAGATCTAAGTGCTATCAATGGTGGAAAGCTACCCCCGACAGCACTAGTGGACTGGCTGGAAGAGGGCAAAGCTTTAATGAATGATACCCATGCTCAAATTGATCGGTTCACTGAAGAAGAGGAAAGTCTTCTAGAAGAGCGCAAACAGAGTCAGGCGTTTTATCGACAAATCACTTGGGTGGTGCTGTGCCTGTCGGCAATTGTGGGATCATGCGGCGGTTTACTAGCGATCTATTTATTCCGTCAACTAGAGCAAGAGATAGCGGCTCAACAAAGTAGCTTGCAGCGGAGCAATCAGCAGTTAGAGCAGGTCTGCGAACAGTTGCAGCGCTTTACCGCCAATGCCTCCCATGAGCTGCGCGCACCTTTAGCTGCTGTATTGAGCAATGCCCAGGTTGGACTGATGGCAGATTTAGACGATCCGATCGCTCCTCGTAAGCGACTCGAAAACATTGTAGGGGTCGAGCCGAGATACGTGTAATTTAGTGCCACGGATCTCGAAACCGCTCACTGTGTCTGCATTCTAGCCATCAACTCCTCTAGCAACTAATATCTTGGCTAGTTGCTGGGCAAGGCAACTGCTCAGATAAATGAGATTAGAGTGAAACCTTTGTTTAGATAGGGTTTGGGATGCTTATATTTGTTCTCAGGCTTCTGGTCAGTCTCATGAGATTTCGCCATCCTGGCATACTACAGGCTGTAATTTGAGTCCAAGTCCAGTCCATCCTGGATTTGAGACAGTAAATCTCATAAAAAGATAGCGGCAGTCGCGCTAGCAGACACCAGTAAGCAGCCATTCTCCAACATGCAGTGGACAGTCTGGATCGTGCAAACCCTTATTGCAGAAGGCTCCTCAGTAGGCTGAAGGGATTTGGAGATTATGTGCTGGATTTACAGAATATTTCATAACCGCTAGAATTTGCTATAAATTCACTAATTGCGATCGCTGAGATCTAGGCTGAGTAGCAGTTTTGGGATTTCGTGGCACTAAATTACACGTATCTCGGCTCGACCCCAATATGTTCCGAGGAGAAATTCAGGTCGAGGCAGCCCATGTAGAAACTGCTACAACCGATGCGATCGCGGCTGCACCTATTCATCGTCCAGCCCATGTAGAATCATAGGCTCATTGACTGATTCCCAATCAATCGAAAGAACTCAATCAATCTACTGCCTTATCTACCGACTATTGTCCGTACCATGCCTTTTTCCACTGCTGCATCTGGGCAATTTCTTGCTCTTGGCTGCTGATGATATCTTGAGCCAACTTTTTGACTTCAGGGCGATCGCTCTTCTGTAATGCCTCTTTCGCCATTACGAGTGCGCCTTCATGATGAGGGAGCATGGCGTTAAGGAAACGCAGATCAAACTGATCATCTGCGGCTCCCAAGTCCACGTTCATCATCATGCTCGATTTCATCTCGGCAGACATTGGCATCATGTGACCCATCTCGGCGCTGTACATCATCGGCGTATCCCCAACCTTGGGATACCAGGCCGTGCGCCACTGCTGCATCTGGGCAATTTCTTTTTGCTGAGCATCAATAATCGCTTGAGCCAATTGCTTGATTTCGGGTCGCTGCGACTTTTGCAGAGCCTCTTGCGCCATGACAACGGCTCCTTCGTGATGAGGAGTCATGCCATCCAGAAAGCGCAGGTCAAAGTTTTCATCCTTAGGCCCTAGGCTCATGTTCATGGAGCCATGATCCATCCCCGGCATGGATTGCGCTACCTCTTGAGCGGGTGAGGCGTTAGTCGATGGGCTGTTAGCGGATCTGGCATCAGGATTTGAACAAGCAGCTAGGATAAGGCTGCCAGTAAACGCAAGGGCTAGTAAGGGAGTTTTGAGTTTCATAGGTTTGTTATTTAACGTATTTTTATGCGGTTTCTGCCCTTTGCTCTCCGATCGAGAACCATTCGGGCAAGTGTACTTCTATTACCTTTGCAGATGATTATGAAATTAGAATGAAACTAGCCTAAGTTTGTCCACCAAGGCATTAATTTCTCACCGAAGGCAAACGCACAGTCAATGTGCTTCCCTTACCTAACTCACTTTGAACTTGGATATTGCCGTGATGCGTTTGGACAATTGCCAAGACGATCGCTAATCCCAAACCCGATCCGCCCGTCGAACGAGAGCGATCGCTTTCCACCCGGTAGAAACGATCAAAAATTCGGGGAATATCACGAGGTGCAATGCCGCTACCCGTATCCTGAACGCTAATCAGCGCATGATGATCATCCCGTGTTAGCCTTACCACAATATCGCCGTTCTCAGGCGTATGTTGAATGGCATTCGTAATCAGGTTGACCAACACTCGATAGAGCTGTTCTTCATCACCGAAAACCTTCAAAGTCTGACGCACCTGGATTTGAGCCGTTAGCATCACATTCGCTGCAAGTGCCAACACTGCAAGTTCTTCGACCACATCGCTAATCAAATCATTTAGGCAGCAAATCTGGTGTTTTTGAGCTAAGCCCTGCATATCCATCCGAGCAAGTATAGCGCTACGCACATACGTTAGGACACTCTTTAAAGGCAGCATCAACGCAATCTCGAAAGGTATCAAACTCATCCCATCGCTGTCGCATCCAATTCTTTAGCACGCTCCACCAGTGTTCAA
>JAESFK010000469.1_pt1 | contig 20353 bp, 21 predicted proteins | sample 9269391 | NCBI WGS metagenome assembly JAESFK01 (sample SAMN14506231, study PRJNA617097) | algae metagenome | isolation source: Drouetiella hepatica UHER 2000/2452 and co-occurring heterotrophs from... | place: Slovakia: Slovak Paradise National Park, Hrabusice, Kosice Region | collected 2000-01-01
GGATGTCGAGGCGCTGAACGTCGACCTGATGAGCATCTCCGGCCACAAGATTTACGGGCCCAAGGGCATCGGCGCGCTCTACGTGCGACGCAAGCCGAGGGTGCGCCTGGTGCCGATGATTGTCGGCGGCGGCCAGGAGCGTGGCTTCCGGTCCGGCACCCTGCCGACGCCGCTCTGCGTCGGTCTGGGCGAGGCGGCCGAGATCTGCATGAAGGAGATGGACGAAGAGGCCAAGCGGCTGAAGAAGCTTCAGGAGCGCATGCTGAACGGGCTGCGCGCGAAGCTCACGGACATCGTCGTCAACGGCGACCTTGAGCAGCGCATCGCGGGCAACCTCAACATCAGCTTCGCGTATGTCGAAGGCGAGTCGCTGATGATGGGCATCAAGAACCTGGCCGTGTCCTCCGGCTCGGCCTGCACGTCCGCCTCGCTCGAGCCCAGCTACGTGCTGCGCGCGCTCGGCGTGGAGGAGGAGATGGCCCACACCTCGCTGCGCATCGGCCTTGGTCGTTTCACGACCGAGCATGAGGTCGATACGGCGGTCGACGAGTTGGTCCGCCACGTCAACAAGCTGCGCGAGATGAGCCCGCTCTGGGAGATGGCCCAGGAAGGTATCGATATTAAGTCCATCGAGTGGGCTGCCCACTGACCTATCGGGCGCTGCTCGACAATTGAGGAGAGTGTCATGGCTTACAGCGAGAAGCTGATCGATCACTACGAGAACCCGCGCAACATCGGCTCGTTCGACAAGACGGCCGAGGATGTCGGCACCGGTCTGGTCGGCGCGCCGGCCTGCGGCGACGTGATGAAGCTGCAGATCAAGGTCGGCGCCGACGGGCTGATTGAGGACGCCAAGTTCAAGACCTTCGGCTGCGGCTCGGCCATTGCCTCCAGCTCGCTCGTCACCGAGTGGGTGAAGGGCAAGACGATCGACGAGGCCGAGACAATCAAGAACACCGACATCGCGCGCCATCTCGCGCTGCCGCCGGTGAAGATTCACTGTTCGGTCCTCGCCGAGGACGCGATCAAGGCGGCGATCGCCGACTATCGCGCGAAGGCGACCAAGAAGGCCGAGTAGCTCATTTTCGGAGCCCAGCGTATGACCACGACCAGCGAAACCACCAAGCCGGCGGCGCCTGCCACGCCGCGGGTCCGCCGTCCTCGTCCGCAGTTGATGGCGGTGACGCCGCTCGCGGGCGAGCGTATCAAGGCGATGATCGAAGGGCGTGGCAAGCCGACGGCCGGCATCCGAATCGGTGTCCGCACCAAAGGCTGTTCGGGCCTCAGCTATACGCTGGAGTTTGCCGACAAGCAGGAGCCGATGGACGAGGTCATCGAGGCCGAGGGCATCAAGCTCCTGGTCGATCCGAAGGCTTCGCTGTTCCTCATCGGCACCGAGATGGACTATGAGGAGGAGAAGCTGAAGTCGGGCTTCGTGTTCCGGAACCCGAACGAGAAGGGCCGCTGCGGCTGCGGCGAATCCTTCCACGTCTGAAGACCATGAATCATTTCGCGCGGCTGGGATTGCCGGCGGCGCTCGACCTCGACGCCGTGGCGCTCGACCGGGCCTATTTCGCGCTTCAGCGACAGTGGCATCCCGACCGCTTCGTCTCCAGGCCGCCCGACGAGCGGGCGCGGGCCTCGGCCGAGGCCGCTTCGGTCAATGAAGCCTATCGCACGCTAAAGGACCCGCTCAGCCGCGCCTTCTACATGGCCGGCATGGCGGGGGTGGACCTGCCGGGTGACGGCAAGACGATCGACGACCCGGATTTGCTGATGGAAGCCATGGAAGCGCGCGAGGCGCTGCATGATGCCGACACGCTGGAATCGGTCGACAAGCTGGCTGCCGACGCTCGCCAGGACGTGCAGAAGGCGCTGGCGGGGCTGGGCAGTTTGTTCTTGGCAAACGACAGGGCCGCCATCAGAAAGGCGCTCCTTCGCCTGCGCTACCTCGACAAGTTCGCCGAGGAGGCAAGGGCGCGACGCATGAATATCGATCGGTCGAACGCATGACCTTGCTGGAGATACATGAGCCGGGCGAAACGCCCCTGCCGCATGCCGGCGAGGGCTCGCTGGCGGTTGGCATCGATCTCGGCACGACGAACTCCGTGGTTGCAATTGCGCGCGACGGAAAGCCGGCGGCGCTGCACGACGAGACGGGCAGGGCGCTCGTGCCGTCGGTGGTGGCCTATCCAGAAGCGGGGGGCGTGCTGGTCGGCGCCGAAGCTCACGCCCTGGCGGCCATTGAACCGCGCAACGTCGTCGCCTCGATCAAGCGCCTGATGGGCCGCGGCGCAGCCGACCTCCATGCGGTGGCCGGCGTGCTGCCCTACGAGGTGGAACCCGGTACCGGCGAAACCGACATGGTGAAGCTGCGGATCGGCGGCAAGGCGCGCTCGCCGGTTGAAATTTCCGCCGAGATCCTGAGGGCGCTGCGCGCCCGCGCCGAGGCCGCCCTGGAAAAGCCGGTCGAGCGAGCCGTGATCACCGTGCCCGCCTATTTCGACGATGCCGCGCGCACCGCAACCCGCGATGCCGCGCGCGTAGCCGGTCTCGAAGTGCTGAGGCTCGTCAACGAGCCGACGGCGGCCGCACTGGCCTATGGCCTCGACAAGGGCTCGGAGGGACTCTACGCGGTCTACGATCTGGGCGGGGGCACCTTCGACTTCTCGCTGCTGCGGCTCGAGAAGGGTGTGTTCCAGGTGCTGGCCACCGGCGGCGATACGGCGCTGGGGGGTGACGATTTCGATCGCGCGATTGCGGAGCGCATGCTGGACGAGCGCAAGCGCGATGGCCTCGCCGACCAGGTCGATGAGACGGCAGTGAAGGCGGCGCTCGCGCTTTCCCGCCACATGAAGGAACAGCTTTCCGATCGCGACCAGACCTCGGGTCGTCTCGAGATTGCCGGCGTCCCGTCCTTCCACACGCTGACGCGCGAAGAGTTCGACGCCATGGTCGACAGCTATGTGGCGCGTACGCTCGAGATCTCCCGCAGCGTACTGGCCGATGCCGGTATGGAAGCGGCGGACATCGAGGGAGTGGTGCTGGTGGGCGGCTCGACGCGCGTGCCGCTGGTGCGCACGAAGGTCGCCGGGATGATCGGCAAGCCGCCACTCACCGACATCGATCCCGACGAGGTCGTGGCGCTGGGCGCTGCATTGCAGGCGGAGGCTTTGACCGGTGGTGGCGACACGCTGTTGCTCGATGTGACGCCGCTGTCGCTCGGCCTCGAGACGATGGGCGGCATCGTCGAGAAGATCGTGCCGCGCAACACGCCCATTCCTGCTCAGCTCGCCCAGGATTTCACCACCTACCAGGACGGCCAGAGCGCCATGGCGATCCACGTGGTGCAGGGTGAGCGCGAGATGGTCGCCGACTGCCGCAGCCTCGCACGCTTCGAGCTTCTGGGAATCCCGCCGATGACCGCCGGCGCGGCGCGCATCCGTGTGAGCTTCGCCGTCGATGCCGACGGGCTGCTCACGGTTGCGGCCGAGGAGCGGACCACCGGCGTGGCGCAGAGGGTCGAGGTGAAGCCGTCCTACGGCCTCAGCCACGAGGACATGGCCGACATGCTCTACGACAGCATGGACAATGCCGAGGCCGACATGAACCTGCGCCTCCTGACCGAGGCGAGGGTGGAAGCGCGGCGTGGCATTCTGGCGCTGGAGGCAGCCCTCGCGAAGGATGGCAAGCTGCTGTCGGGCGAGGAGCGCGCTGCGATCGATGCGGCGCGGACGCGCTTGGAAACGGCAATGGAAGGCGAGAGCCGGGACGAGATCAACGCGGCGGCCGAGGCGCTCGAGACGCTGTCCAAACCCTTCGCGGAGCGGCGGATGGATCGCGGCATCCGCGAGGCGCTGTCGGGCATGTCGATGGGCGACCTGGAAAGCCGGGTCGGCGAGTAGCGGAGCAAGAGAGCGAGAAATGCCGAAGATAACGTTTGTCCTGCGGGACGGGACGCGCAAGGAAGTCGATGCGCCCTTGGGCCTTTCGGTGCTCGAGATCGCGCATCGCAACCACGTCGATATCGAGGGTGCCTGCGAGGGCTCGCTCGCCTGTTCGACCTGCCATGTCGTGGTCGAGAATGTCTGGTTCGAGAAGCTCGCGCCGGCCAGCGACGACGAGGAGGACATGCTCGACCTTGCGTTCGGTCTCACGCACACGTCACGACTGGGATGCCAGATCCGCATGAGCGAGGCCCTCGACGGGCTGGTGGTCAAGCTTCCCGCCGCCACGCGCAACATGATGGTCGACAAGTAGGAGAGGCCGATGGCCCGCAAGCTGCGCTGGACCGACGTGCAGGACATCGCGATCGAACTCGAGGAGCGCCATCCCGACGTCGACAACGTCAACCTGCGCTTCACCGACCTGCATCGCTGGGTGATGGAGCTGCCGGATTTCGAGGACGATGCCACGCGCTCGAACGAGAAGATCCTCGAGGCGATCCAGGCTGCCTGGATCGACGAACGCGACTAGCGCCGGCGCGTGCCGGACGCCGCAATTTGGCCGGAAACATGCGCGACACATAATGCTCCGGGAGGGGTCCCCATGATCGCGACGAGAATGCGTCCTCTGCTGCTGCCGCTGGTGCTGGCAGCGGGACTCGGCGCTTGTGCGTCCAATGCCGTCCAGCCCGGCATCGTGAGTTCGAGCGCGCCGGTTTATGGCAGTCCGTCGAACGTCCCTCCGCCCGGAGCGCCGACCCAGGTCGCCTACAGCACGCCGGTCGGTGGCCCCGGCCGCGTCGTTTCCATTCGCGAGGTCGGCCTCGCCGGAGGTGGCGGCGGCTCCGGTGGCGGCAATGGCGCGCTGATGGGCGGCATCATCGGCGGCGGCGTCGGCGCCACGATCGGTGCCATCACCAGCCAGACGGTGGGCGGCGGCCTGGTCGGTCTGCTGCTCGGCACGGTGGGCGGCGCGATTGCCGGCACCATCGCTGACGGACAGCGCAGCGGCGGCCGCGGCATCGAGGTCACGGTCCAGCGTGACGACGGGCAGAGCGTTACCGTCGCGCAGCGCGATGACGGGGACGTCCAGCTTGGCGACCGTGTCCAGGTCGTACAGGATGGCCGCGGTGCTGCGCGGGTCGTGCGCGACACGTCGCGCAGCCCGGATTGAACCCCTCACGTTCGTTTTGATCGAAGAGTGCGAAAGGTGTCCCTTCAGATGTTCGGTAAATGGCGTGTCGGCCTCCTCGTTCCAGTCGTCCTGGCAACGGGATTGAGCGCCTGTAACGGCAGCAGCGGCGCGGTCCAGCCCGGCGTGGTCAACACCTCCTCGCAGGGCGCGACCTATCGCGGCGAGCAGGGACGGGTGGTCTCCATTCGCGAAGTGCAGGTTCGCGGAAGCCGGGGATCGGGCGTAAGCGACGGCACGCTGATCGGCGGCGGCCTCGGCGCCGTCGGCGGCGCCGTGGCCGGCGGTGCCATCACCAACTCGGCGGGAGGCGCCGTGGTCGGCGGCCTGCTGGGCGCGGTGGCGGGCGGCATTGCCGGGACCGCGGTCGACCAGAACGCACCCCGTCGCGGCATCGAGGTGACCGTCCAGCGCGACGACGGGCAGCGCGTGACGGTCGCCCAACGCGACGACGGCGACGTTCAGATGGGCGACCGGGTCGCCATCGTCTACGACCGCAACGGCGTCGCCAAGGTCGTGCGCGACAGTGGCACCCGTCGCGACTAGCCGCGGCTGGCGGGGGCAGGGGGCGAGGCCTATATAGGCCGCGCCATGTCCCGCCCGTCCGTCCTGAATTCCCTCGGCATCGACAAGGCGCCCGCGGACACCCGCGTGGTCGTCGCCATGTCGGGTGGCGTCGATTCGTCGGTGACGGCGGCGCTCCTGAAGGAGCAGGGCTACGACGTCGTGGGCGTCACGCTGCAGCTCTACGATCACGGTGTCGCGGTGGGGAAGTCGGGCGCCTGCTGTGCCGGCCAGGACATCCAGGATGCGCGCCAGGTCGCCGAGCGCCTGTCGATCCCGCACTACGTGCTCGACTATGAGAGCCGCTTCCGCACCGAGGTGATGGAGTCCTTCGCCGATGCCTATGCGCGCGGCGAGACGCCGGTGCCGTGCATCGCCTGCAATCGCACCGTCAAGTTCCGTGACCTGTTGCGGACCGCGCGTGAACTCGGCGCCGAGGCCCTGGCCACCGGCCATTATGTCCGGCGCGTGATGGGAGAGGCGGGCCCGGAGCTTCATCGCGGCGCCGATCCGGCGCGCGACCAGAGCTATTTCCTGTTCGGCACGACGCCCGAGCAGCTCGATTTCCTGCGATTCCCGTTGGGCGATCTGCCGAAGAGCGAGACCCGTGCGCTGGCCGGCCGCTTCGACCTCGTGGTGGCGGACAAGCCCGACAGCCAGGACATCTGTTTCGTGCCCAACGGCAACTATGCGTCGGTCGTCCAGAAGCTGCGTCCGGAGGCCGTCGAGCCGGGCGATATCGTCGACATGGCGGGCAACGTGGTGGGCCAACACGAGGGGATCGTGCGCTATACCGTCGGCCAGCGCCGCGGCCTGGCGCTGGGCGGGCGCGACGGCACCGATAACGGTCCTTTGTATGTCGTGCGTCTCGAGCCCGCGACTCGTCGCGTCGTCGTCGGCCCGCGCTCGGCGCTCGGCCGTGACGAGATCAAGCTATATGACGTGAATTGGCTCGCCGGGGCCGTCGACGGTGCGCTGCCGGTGCAGGTCCGCGTGCGCTCCAGCCAGTCGCTGCGTCCCGCCGAGATCGAGCTGACGGACGAGGGCGCGGTCGTGCGCTTTGCCGAGCCCGAAGTCGGCGTGTCGCCGGGACAGGCCTGCGTGGTCTACGACGCCGCGACAGGCAGTCGCGTGCTGGGCGGTGGTTTCATCCGACGCTCTCCATAAATCCGTAACCGCCGCGTCACCGGTTGCCCGGATAAGGCCGGCCATGACGAGCGACATCACCCAGCGTCCCTTCTCGCGTCGCGATTCCCTCGCGGCGCTCCTTCTGGCCTTTTCGGCGGCGGCGCCCTCGGCGGCGCGGGCGGACACCTATCCCGCCAAGCCGGTCAAGCTGATCATTCCCTATCCGCCGGGCGGCGGTACCGACATCACCGGGCGGGCGATGGCAGCACGTCTGTCGGACCTGCTCGGCCAAACGGTGGTCATCGAGAACAAGCCCGGCGCCACCGGCATGATCGGCGCTGCCAGCGTCGCGAAGGCGCCGGCCGACGGCTACACGGTGCTGTTCGGTGCGGCCAGCGAGATGGCGATCAACGCCAGCTTGTTCAAGAACATGACCTACGACCCGCGCACCGACTTCGAGCCGGTGACGCTGGTGGCGACCTTCCCGCTGGTCTTCGTCGCGCCGGCGAACACGACGCAGTCCCTCCAGGAGCTGATCGACGTCGCGCGCGCCAAGCCCGGTACCGTCAGCTACGGATCGATCGGCAGCGGCAGCCCGCAGCATCTCGCGGCCGAGCTCCTGTCGAGCATGGCCAAGGCCAAGTTTCTCCACATCCCGTACAAGGGCTCGGGTCCGCTGGTGCAGGATGCCGTGGGCGGGCACATCAACATGGCCGTGAGCAGCGTCCCGCCGGCGGTGCCGCTGGTCCGCTCGGGCAAGCTGCGCGCGCTCGCCGTGACCTCCGCGGTCCGGTCCGAGGCGCTGCCGGACGTGCCGACCATGGCCGAGCTGGGCTTTGCCGGCTACGAATTCAACACCTGGGTCGGAGTCGCGGTGCCCAAGGGCACCTCGAAGGAGATCGTCGACAAACTGCGCGTTGGCCTGGTCGGCGCGCTCGCCGCCGCCGAAGTCCAGCGCGCCCTGCGCGACCAGGGCGCGGTGCCGGTCGGCTCGACGGCCGAACAGTTCCGTCAGTTCGTGCTGGACGAGGTGGCCAAGAGCGACCGCATCGTTTCGCAGGCAGGCATCCAGCCGGAATGACGATTCCCCGAGGCCGGGCATGGTCTATCATGGTCTCATGAATGCCTCCCGGCCCCGCAGGGCGATCCTGATCGTGTGCGATGGCCTCGGCGCCGAGTGGATCGGCGAGGCGCACACGCCGACCCTGGCGCGCCTGCTGGCCGGGCATCGCCGCGCGAACGACCATCGCGCGGTTTTTCCCTCGGTCACGCGTGTTTCCGCCGCCTCCATCGCGACGGGCTGCTTTCCCGGCCGTCACGGGCTCGAAGGCAACCAGATGGCGCTGGTCGAGGCGGGCCGGATCACCGTGCACAATGTCGGCGCGCCGTCCTTCCGGCAGACGATGCGCCGCGTGACGGGGCGGACCCTGCGGGTTCCCACCATGGCCGAACGGCTGGCGAAGTCGGGCGGCCAGGTCGCCTATTCGAACGTCTCGCCTGGCGCGGCCTATTTCCTCGATCCCGATCATTTCGGCACGGTGCTGCATCGGGCCGGCTCGTTCGGCCCCGGCGGCACGCCGCTTACCGGCGACGCCCATCTCGACGTGAGCCACGATCTCGACGGCGACATCGAGATGACCCGGCGCTTCTGCGCGGAGGTCGTTCCGTCCGACGGCTTCCGACTGGCCATCCTGTGGCTGGCCAACCCCGATCTCACCCTGCACCACGCCCCGTTGGGCTCGCCCGCGCATCTCCAGGCGCTGGAAGTTACCGACCGGCTGGTGGCGCAAGTCATCGAGACGGTGGAGGCGCATGAAGACCGGTTCGACACGCTGCTCGCGGTCGGGTCGGACCACGGCCACGAAACGATCGGTCGCTCCGTACATATCGGCAACTGGCTGGCCAAGAACGGCCTCGCGGCCGACCTGAGGGAAGGCCGCATAGGCGTCGCTTCTCAGGGCACGTCGGCGCTGATCTACGCGACCGGCGCGGCAAGAGCGGCCGTCGAGGGTCTGGTGCCGAAGATGCTACAGGAGCCTTGGGCCGGCTTGATCCTGATCGGCAAGGCACTGGCCGAGACCGGTCTCACGGCCGACGCGCTGGTGGCCGCCGTGGACACGACACGTCACGACGAGATCAACGACCATGGCGTCCGCGGCACGCGCTGGCTGGTCGAGGACGGGGAAGGCAAGCCGGAAATCGGCTGCGGCCATCACGGCGGCCTGGGACCGGCGGAGACCCGCCCGTTCCTGACCTTCATCCATCCCGAACTCGGCCAGGGCGAGGCCGGCCGCACGACGAGCCTCGTGGACATCGCACCGACCATCCTGCGCTTCCTGGGGGAGGCGGTGGACGACATGGACGGCGCCCCGCTCAGCGCCTAGTTCTGTCGGCCATGCATTGGATCATCCAGAATGCGATGCGGACCGAGCCCGGCGTTCGCGAACTCGCGGAGACTCTGCCCCGACTGGGGATCCCGCACAGCTTCCATGACCTGGGCGATGACTGGAAGCTCGTGCCGGAAGCAAACCCGGCCGGAAATGTCATCGTGATCGGCGCCTATGCGATCCGCCACGAAGCGCGGCGAAAGGGCTGGGTTCCAGGCGTGTTGGAGGTGGAACACGACCATCTCGCCTATGTCCGCACCTGGGGCGACGCGATGCTGAACGCGGCGGCCACGGTGTGGCGCTTCGGCGACGTGTCTCCGTCTTCCCTGCCTGACCGGTTCTTCTGCCGGCCAGCCGAGGACAACAAGCTCTGGAAGGCCGGGCCCACGAGGCGAGACGAATTCCTGGAATGGCACGCTCAGGTGAGGAAGCTGTGGGACGATCCGGACGTCGAGTCCTCCATCCAGCCCGATACGCGCATCGTCATCGGTCCGTTGAGAGAGATCGCCGAGGAGCATCGGTTCTGGATCGTCGACGGTCGGGCGGTCACCAATTCCCTCTACAAACGCGGTGAGCGGGTGATCTACGAGAAACACAGCGATCCGGAGGTCGTCGCATTTGCGGAGAGCATTGCGGCTCATTCCTGGCAGCCGCAACGGGCCTACGCTTTGGACATCAGCGTGGGGCCGACCCGTGCCCTGCACGTGATCGAGGTCAACAATCTGGGCTCGGCCGGCCTCTACGCGGCGGACATCCGGAAGCTTGTTACGGCAATCGAGCAGATGGAATTCAGGTAGGAGCATCGAGAACTGATGCGGCCGCAGCACTACATCCTTGCCGTCGTCGGCATTTGCCTCGCCGCTTGTTCACCTCGCGTCCGGCCCGCGGATCGAAACACGGATGTCGTCTTCGTCCCCTTGGGCGAGGAGACCAAAGAGCACCGAAACGCCGAACATGTGGTGATTGGCATGTCTCGCCAGCAGGTCGAAGCCACTATGGGGCCGAGTGTGGAGACATGCTGGATATACCCGGCCGGCAACGTCAGGCAGCTGGTCTGTTTTCGTGATCGCAAAGTCTCTGCCATCATACGGACCGAGGAACTGCCTGGGAGGAATCGTGCACTGATAGACGCCACGTTCGCCGGTGAGACGCCGACCTCGATTGCGGTGGCGCCTGACAAATTGGCGATAGGCGCATCAAGGGAGCAGGTGCGACGGCTGCTGGGTTCTCCCCAGACGACCAGAGAGCAATACGACGTGGGAACCGGCTATCGAGCGACGTTCGAAAATGGCCGGTTGACCCGATTCGAGCGCATTCCGGTGCCGCCCGCACACGGGATCAGCGGGACGCGCCCGGGAGCGCGGCCCTAGCCGCGCCTTTCTTGACAGATCGCGGCCCCGCCGCATAAAAGCGCCCACCCATGGCTGGGTAGCTCAGCTGGTTAGAGCACGGCACTCATAATGCCGGGGTCGGCGGTTCAAGTCCGCCCCCAGCTACCAATTCCGGCCCCCGGTCCTGCGCCTCTGAGGTGCGGCCGGGGGCCTTTCATTTGCGCATCGCCTGCGCCAATTTAGACCATGGCCAACGGACACACGCAGCAGACCGACGTCATCATCATAGGGGCGGGGCCGGTCGGGCTCTTTTCTGTCTTCGAGTGCGGCATGGTCCGCCTCAACTGCCATGTCGTCGACGTGCTGGACGATGCGGGCGGGCAGTGCACGGCGCTGTACCCCGAAAAGCCGATCTATGACATTCCCGGCTTTCCCCGCATCGAAGCGGCCGAGTTGATCGTCCGGCTGAAGGCGCAGGCGGCGGCGTTCCGGCCGGTCTATCACCTGGGCGAGCAGGTCCAGGCACTGGAGCCGCTGACCGGCGGCTTCTGGCGACTGACGACGTCCAAGGGGACCGTGCTGCAGGCCAAGGCGGTGATCATCGCCGCCGGCGTCGGCGCGTTCGGACCCAACCGTCCACCGCTGCCGGGCATCGAGGCCTATGAGGGCCGCAGCGTCTTCTACTACGTCACCCAGCGCGAGACCTTCCGCGGCAAGCGGGTGGTGATCGCGGGCGGTGGCGACACCGCGGTCGACTGGGCGCTGTCGTTGGCCGAGATCGCCGGCCGTGTCTCGGTGATTCACCGTCGCGACCGGTTCCGCGCCGCGCCGGATAGCGAAGCGAGGCTCAAGGCGCTGGCGAAGGCGGGTAAGATCGACCTCGCCGTGCCGTACCAGCTCCATGGGCTCGAGGGCGACAACGGCCAGCTCACGGCGGTCACCGTCGCCACCATGGAGGGCGAGACCAGGCGCATGGAGGCCGACGTGCTGCTGCCGTTCTTTGGTCTTTCCATGTCGCTGGGCCCGATCGCCGACTGGGGGCTCGCGCTCGAGCGCAACCAGATCGAGGTCGATCCCGCGACGGCGGCGACGAACAAGCCCGGCATCTTCGGCGTGGGCGATGTCGTCACCTATCCGGGCAAGCTGAAGCTGATCCTGACGGGTTTCGCCGAAGCCGCGATCGCCGCCCGCTCGGCCTATGCGCTGATCCATCCCGAGACGCCGCTGCACTTCGAATATTCGACGACCTCGGGCGTGCCCGACGCCTGACGGACGCCGGCTTGGACGTTTTCTGTTCCGATTCGGAGCTCGGCTATCTCCGGAGCCGGACGCGGTTCGCGCCCGGAGAGAGGCTCCGGCTGGACGAGGCCTATCGTCTCGCGCACCTGCCTCTGGTCGCACCGGGGCATCCCGACATCATCAACTCGCGGCCTGGTGCGACCTATCGCATGGGACGGCACGAACGTGCTTTCTCGCTGGTCCTGCCGATCCCTCCGGATGAGCTGGAGAAATGCGCCGCGTATCAGGAGCTGGAACGCGACCTCAGGCACTCGCCCTTCGCGAACAAGATCGCCTGGGACCTGCTGGCGAAGCGCCGGGAGAAACTCCATGCAACGATCTGCGGATCTCTGTCGAAGGATGTGTCGTACCGCATTTCCGACGAAGAGAGGGCCGCTCTCAGGCAGCTCGGTCCGTTGCGTGTCCAGTTGCGCGGCCTGTTCTCCGGCGACATCAACGTCGGCCGCCTCTATCTGCGCGTCTATCCGGAACGTCGGGCGGGCGCGAACTCGCTACGGCAGGTCCAACGGATCCTCGGCAGGCCGGAAACGGATCTCTACCTCGTAGGTCTCTACAATCTCACCGATCATCTCGAGGCTGCCGAAGCGGAAGAGCTGCAGGAGATCGTTGCGCGATGGTGGGACAGGTCCATCCTCGCGCTCGACGTGAATTGCCTCTGGCATCTTGGATCGTCTGACGATCTCGTCCTGGACTCTTTCGTCGAGGAAGTGATTCCGCTCGATCAGCTGTCGTTTTAAGCGACTGCGTAAGCCGGAACGTCCCGGGGGCTGTTCGAATAGGCCTTCCAGAAGCACCAGGGAGCAATAGTGTTGCGCCAACGCTCGCCACGGTGGGGGATTCAGGGGGTGTGACATTCCTTTCATTTGTTTCTTTTATTTCGGTTGTTTCGTTTATTCGCCCTGACTCCGACTTTTCAGCGGCCTGCCAGTGCGCTCAGGCCGCCTTCGGGCAAAGCGTTTGCGATACCAGATGACGACACCGGTGAGGGAAAGAGCGGAGACGACGATCCCCATCACCGAGATGGCGATGCGGCCGGCGGTGCCCAGGATGCGGCCGGAATGCAGGGGAAACTGCGCCTGCACGAACATGTCGGCAGCCGTCCCGGTCCACGGCACCCGCTCGCCCACCACGGCACCCGTCGCGTCGAGGAACAGGCGCGTCGGATGCATCCCGGCCTCGGTGCGGTTCCGGCTGGTGGGGGAGAACTGCACGGTATGGATGCCCCAGTTCGGCGCGTAGTAGAGCCCGGCAACCGGCGCCTGCCAGCCGCGGCGGTCCGCTTCGCGGCGCGCGATCTCCACGATCTCCGCGTAGCCGACCTGCGGTTCGATCGGATGCTTCCCGTGGCCGGGCATGTGCCCCTCGAACGGCGTCGGCGTCACGCTCGAGACCAGCTGCATCAGCGGGAAGAAGATCTCGCGATGGAGATTGAGCGAAAAGCCGGTGAAGGCGACGATGAAGAGCAACGCCCAGGTCCACAGGCCGAAGGCGCGGTGGATGTCGAAGTTGAGGCGCCAGGCGCTGGCGCCGCGCTTGATCTTCCAGGCCGGCGCCCACCGCCCGGCCCAGTCCTTCCAGCCACGGGGCTGTTGTCTTGCGCCCGCCCCGGCGCGGCGGCGCGCCGGCAGGGTCAGATAGAAGCCGATGAAGCAGTCGACGGTCCAGACGAGGGCCACGATGCCCATGAGCCAGAGGCCCCATTCGTCGATGCCCCCCATCTCCGGAAGATGGAGCGAGTAGTGCAGCTCGTAGAGGAATGACACGAGGTTCTCGCGCGTGACCGGCCAGGGCGCGCCCCATTCCCGGCGACCCAGCTCCGCGCCGGTCGCCGGATCGAGGAAGATCTGGTTGAAGCCGAGCGCGTGGGGCCGCCCGGTCGTAGGATTTATGCGCGGCAGGATGCTGAGCGCGAGCGACTCGCCCGGTTCCAGAATCAAGGGCACGTAGGAGACGCGGATCCGCGGGTCGCGCCGCTCGGCCATCGCCGCCAGTTCGAGCGGCGGCAGGACCGGGCCCGGGGTCCGGGCCCGGACGAGATGCGGGTTCAGCACGCCGTCCAGTTCGTGATCCCACGAGATGACCGCACCGGTGAGCCCGGCCACGAACAGGAACGTCGCGATGGCGAGGCCGAGCCAGCGATGCGCGACGACGAAGGCGAACCGCACGCGGCCGCCTAGAAGTCGGCGGTGGCCGAGAGCCGGAAGGTGCGGGGCGAGCCCTGGATCGCATAGCCGTAATAGGCGGTGCCCCAGTATTGCGCATCGAACAGGTTCTCGACGTTGAAGCGCAGGGCGACCGGATGTCCTGTCGGGCTCCTGGTATTCTCGAACACGTAGCGCGCGCCGACGTCGATGCGCGCCCAGTCGGGAATCGTGCGCCGCGGGTAGTCGAGGTCGATGTACTGCGCGGCGGTATAGATGACGCGCCCGTTCAGGGTGAGGCCCGGCGCGAACGGCAGGTCCCATTCGCCGCCGAGGTTGATCTGCAGGCCGGGACTGCCGAAGGCCTGCCATCCATCGTTCGTGCCACCCTGCGACTGGGTGATGATCGCCTCCAGCAGCATCGCGCCGCCCAGCAACCGGACGCCGGGCAGGGGTTCGCCGAACACGTTGAACTCGAGGCCTCGATTACGCTGCTGGCCGGCGAGCACCAGCGTGTTCGTCGCCGTGTCGGTGATGGCGCTGGGCTGCGCGATCTGGAAGGCGCTCACCGTGGTCGTGAGCTTGCCCCAGTCGATCTTCACGCCGACCTCGAACTGCGTCGATTTGAAGGGCGCGAAGGTCTCGCCGGCATTGGCGAAGCCCGCCGGCACGAGCTGGCCGGGCTGCAGGCCCTGGATCCAGTTACCGTAGACGGAGACGTTGCTCCATGGCTTGAAGACCAGCGCCACCGACGGCGAGAAGGCGCTCGCGTCGTAGGTCGAGGTTTCCGCGCCCGAGACCGGGTCGTAGTTGGCCGTCTGTACGTTCTGGAGGCGGCCGCCGGCGGTGATCTGGAAGCGCTTGTCCGCGACCGAGAGCGTGTCGGCGAAGGCGAAACCCGACAGCGTCGTGAGGCCGGTCTTGTTGGCGCCGGGATTGGGCAGGTTCTGCTGCGCAATCAGGTTGGGCCGGTAGATATTGGAGGTGAACGTCGTACCGACGGCCGAGCCCGCGCCCGATTCCTGCCGGAAGGTCATGGCCGAGATCGCGAGCTCGTGGTCGATGGGGCCGGTCGGCACCTTCGCCCGGATACCGGCCTCGCCGGTCCAGAAGCTGTTGTAGACGTCCTGCTTGAAGGGGGTCTGCGTGATGTCGCCGTTGACGTTGGTCGCCACGGGATTGCCACCGGAGAAGCTGCTCACCTTGTTGTCATGGGCGCCGACCGCGGCGTAGGCGGTGATGTTCTCCGTCAGGTCGACCTCGCCGCGAAACACCGCGAACAGGTCCTTCTTGTCGGTGCTCGTCCAGGTCTGGCCGAAGTTGGAGCCGTTCGACGGCGCCGCCGGCATCGCCACGCCGGCCGCCGGCTGCACATACGAGACGAGGCCCCCGATGATCTGCGACTGGAAACCGAGATCGAGCGAAAGGCGGACATTGTCGCCGCGGAAGTCGAGGCCGAGCGAGGCCAGCCCGACCTGTTCGGTGTTGCGCTCGATCGCGGTGTTGCCGGCGCGGAACACGCCGTTGAAGCGCGCGCCGAACTGCTGGTCGTCGCCCAGGCGCCGACCGACATCGACATGGGCGCCGAACTGTCCGGTATAGGCATAGCCCGCCGTCACCTGGTTGAGCGGCTCGCTGCCGGCGCGCTTCGGGACCACGTTCACCGTGCCGCCGATCGCGCCGCCCGGTGACATGCCGGTCAGCATGGCGCTCGGACCCTTCAGGATTTCCACCCGCTCCGGCAATTCCGCGGTCACGGAGGCGACCGGCAGCATGCCGTAGAGACCGTTGAACGAGGTGTCGAGGCTGCTGACATAGAAGCCGCGGATCCACATCGCCTCGTCGAGGCTGCCGCCCGACGGCCAGATCGTGCGCACCGACGGATCGTCGATCAGCACGTCGCGCACCGTGCGCGCCTGCTGGTTCTGCGCCTTCTGCGCGGTGTAGCTCGTCTGGTTGAAGGGCGTGTCCATCACGCCGCGATTGCCGAGCAGGCCGAGTTGCGCGCCGGTCGCCACCTGGCCGCCGGCATAGGGCGGCGGGATGTTGTCGATCAGGGCCTGGCTCGGCACGGGGAATGCGCCCTGCACCTGAACCGGATCGAGTTGCAGGGCGCCCTGGACGTTGGGTGCGCCGGGCTTTTGCAGGACGACGGTGTTGCCGCTCACCGAGTAGACGATGCCGCTACCGCCGAGCAGGCGGCCGAGCGCCCCGTCGGCGGTCAGGGTGCCGCTGACGGCGGGCGACGACAGACCCCGCAGCAGGTCAGCATGGGCGGAGACCTGCAGGCCGCTCTGGCGACCGAATTGCGCAAGCGCATCGGGCAGCGGCTGCGCGGGAATGTCGAAGGTGAAGACCCGGGGCACCGCGGCGCCGGGTGACTGGATGGGCGGGCTCTGCGCCAGGGCGGGCAGGCCGGTCGTGCCGAGTCCTGCGGCCAGTGCCAGTCCGATCGCCGTCCTCATCGAATGCATGCGCGTCGCTCCATTCGAGGACCGCGCACGATGGCGACAGGCGACGCATCAACAGCCCCCGATCTCGACACGACGGCACGTCGCCCCGTTTTCAGATTTTCCCGAAGAAAATCCTCAGTCGCCCGTGACGACGATCAGCCACGGCGAGATCTGGTGCAGCGACGCGCCCTGGGCACGCGCCACGGCACGCAGGGCACCCACGGGATCGGCGAGATTGTAGATGCCGGTGAGCGGCTCCGCGGCAAGCTTCCGCCCGTGCAGGACGACGAGGCCGTCGAAGTAGGGACGCAGGGCGTCGATCACCTCGCTCACCGGCTGGTTCTTCACGACGAGTTGTCCGGCCGTCCAGGCCGCGACCAGGTCGCGCGGCGCCTGCCCGCGGCCGACGGCTCCCGTTTGCGTCACCTGCGCCCATTGCCCGGCAAGCAGGCGCTCCGCCCTGGCGACGTTCGGCGCCGTGACGTCGACGATGCCGTCGCGCACGGCCACCTCGACGCTATCGGTGCCGAGCCTGACCTCGAAGGCGGTGCCGATATCGCGCACCACGACGCCGCGCGCCTCGACGGCGAATGGGCGTGGGTCGTTCGCGACCTCGAAGAAGGCGGCGCCTTTCAGCAGCTTCACGCGCCGTTCGCCGGTCGAATAGTTCGCGACGATGGCGCTTTCCGGCGCCAGCACGAGATGGGTGCCGTCGGCGAGGTCGAGGCGGCGCTGCTCCGCCGTCGCGGTCATGTGGTCCGCCTCGAAGCGAAGAAGCAGGGTGCTGCCCTGGAAGAAGAGCAGCAGGCAGGCCGCTGCCGCCAGGGCCGCCAGGCCGCCGGCGATCCGGCGGCGGCGCTGCTGCCGGCCGGCTTCGGCGGCACGGCGCCGTCGCAGGAACTCCGCCCATCCCGGCTCGCGGGGCGGGACCGCGGTGGCGAGCAGCGACGCCGTCCGGTTGATCTCGATCCAGTCGCGCTCATTGTCGGAGCTGGCGCGCCGCCAACCCTCAAAGGCAGCGCGCAGCGCACGGTCGTCCGGCCGCTCGGCAAGGGCGAGAAGCCACTTGCTGGCGGTATCGGGCATCGAGTCGTTGGCGGCTTCGCGTCTGTCGGCCATGCATTCCTGGGGCGGGCGCAATTCGCGCTCTCTTCCTACACGACGGGCGAGGGGCGGAATTTCAGCGAAAGTTCGAATGCGCGGAACGATTACCGGTCGGGCGCCGCCCGGGCCAGGCGGGTACGGCAATGTTCGAGACCGTCGATCACCAGCGAATGGGCCAGTCCGATCGAGATCCCGAGATAGGCGGCAATCTCCTTCAGCGTGGCGCCGCCCATCCGGTGCATCTCCACGGCAACCCGCGTCCGCTCCGGCAGTTCGAGCAAGGCGGCCTGCAGCGCCTGCAGTTCGCTGCGGGCCACGACCTCCGCCTCGGGCGAGGGCCGGTCCTCGGCGACGCCGTCGAGCAGCGAGGCCGTGCCCGCAACGACGTGGCGCTCTTCGCGGCCCTGCTTGCGGCGGCCGTCGATCGCGAGGTTGCGGACGATCCGGTAGAGGTAGCTCAGCGGCTCATCGAGAAGCTGGCGCCGCGACACCGCGTCGAAGCGCAGCCAAGCTTCCTGCACCACGTCCTCCGCCTCGGCGCGCGAGCCGACGATTCCGGTCGCGTACTCGATCAGCGAACGTCGGTGCTCCGTGAAAAGCGCGGTCGTGACTTCTGATGACACGGTTGGATGATATCGCGAGTGCGAACAGTTCGCAATTGACGCTCGTCATCCGGTCTGGCTAGGCGGCTGCCGAGAGCTTGCGCAGGGCGGCGAGGCGGCGGGCGTAGGGCGGGTCGTTCTCCGGCACGAGCGCGGGCGGCACGATGCTCTCGGCGAAGTGGCAGGCCACGACCTGGCCTTCGGCGCCGGCGCCGTCCTGCAGGGGGCGCAGCAAAGGCTCCTCCTTGCGGCAGCGGTCCTGGGCGTAGGCGCAGCGCGTGTGGAAGCGGCAGCCCTTGGGCGGGTTGAGCGGGCTCGGCACGTCGCCGGCCAGCCGGATGCGGGCGCGCTGGGCGGTGGGATCGGGCACCGGCACGGCCGACAGCAGCGCCTGCGTATAGGGATGGCGCGGCCGGGCGAACAGGCTGCGCTTGGGCGCCAGCTCGACGATCTTGCCGAGATACATGACGGCGACCCGGTCGGAGATGTGGCGCACGACGGCGAGGTCGTGGGCGATGAAGATGTAGGAGAGGCCGAACTTGCCCTTCAGATCCTGCATCAGGTTGATGACCTGCGCCTGGATCGATACGTCGAGCGCCGAGACCGGCTCGTCGCAGACGATCAGCTTGGGCTGGGAGGCGAGCGCGCGGGCGATGCCGATGCGCTGGCGCTGGCCGCCCGAGAATTCGTGCGGGTAGCGCAGCGCGTGCCAGGCCGAGAGGCCGACCTCGCCCAGCAACTCGTCGATGCGCTTGCGCAAAGCCGCGCCCGACGCCAGCCCATGCAGGCGCAGCGGTTCCGCCAGAGTTTCGCCCACGGTAAGGCGCGGGTTCAGCGAGGCATAGGGATCCTGGAAGATGATCTGCATGTCGCGGCGCAGGTCGCGCAGCGCGCCGCGCGAGAGGCCGCGCACGTCGCGGCCGGCGAAGCGGATCGTTCCCTCGGTGGCCTCGATCAGGCGCAGCACCAGCCGGCCCGTCGTCGACTTGCCGCAGCCCGATTCGCCCACCAGCGCCAGCGTCTCGCCCGGCGCCACGTCGAAGGTGAGGCCATCGACCGCGCGCACGGTGCCGACCGCACTCTGGAAGACGATGCCGCGCTTCACCGGGAAGTGCTTGGTGAGGCCGGAGACGGACAGGAGGGGCTCGGTGGTCATTCGGCGGCCTCGGCCAGGACGAGATCGAGCGGCGCCTTCCAGCAGGCGGCGCGGTGGCCCGGCGCGATCTCGCGCAAGGTCGGCTGCTCGGCGCGACATTTCTCGTCGGCCAGCGGACAGCGGGGGCTGAAGCGGCAGCCGGGCGGCAGGGCGTAGGGATTGGGCACGACGCCCTCGATGGCCGTCAGGCGCTCGTCGCCGTCGCTGCCCAGCCGCGGGATCGAACCCAGCAGGCCCAGCGTATAGGGGTGCTGGGGGTCGGCGAACAGGAGACCGACCGGCGCTTCCTCGACGATGCGGCCGGCATACATGACGATCACGCGATGGGCGATCTCGGCGACCACGCCGAGATCGTGGGTGATCAGCATGATGGCCGCGCCCGTGCGCTCGCGCAGGTCGCGCAGCAGGTCGAGGATCTGCGCCTGGATGGTTACGTCGAGCGCGGTGGTCGGCTCGTCGGCGATCAGCAGCTTCGGATCGCAGGCGAGCGCCATGGCGATCATCACGCGCTGGCGCATGCCGCCGGAGAGCTGGTGCGGATACTCGTCGAGCCGGGTCTCAGGCGAGGGGATCTTCACCAGCTGCAGCATTTCGAGCGCCCGGGCTCGGGCCGCGGCGGCACTGAGCGAGCGGTGGAGCTGGACGGCCTCGATGATCTGATCGCCCACGGTCTGCACCGGGTTGAGGCTGGTCATCGGCTCCTGGAAGATCATGGCGATGTCGTCGCCGCGCACGGCGCGCATGTCGCTTTCCGGCAGGTCGAGGAGATTGCGGCCCTCCAGCCTGATCTCGCCGGCCGTGATCCTGCCCGGCGGGTTGGGCACCAGGCGCATGATCGAGAGCGACGTCACCGACTTGCCGCAGCCGGATTCGCCCACGATGCCCAGCGTCTCGCCGGGCGCCAGGGAGAAGCTGATGCCGTCGACGGCCGCGAACGAACTGCCGCCGGTGCGGAACTCCGTGCGCAGGCCCTTCACCTCGAGGAGGGGAGTATCCGTTGTCATCGCTGCCGATCGTGTTCCTCTCCCCCGCCAGGGGGAGAGGCTAGGTGA
>JAESFK010000470.1_pt1 | contig 20319 bp, 21 predicted proteins | sample 9269391 | NCBI WGS metagenome assembly JAESFK01 (sample SAMN14506231, study PRJNA617097) | algae metagenome | isolation source: Drouetiella hepatica UHER 2000/2452 and co-occurring heterotrophs from... | place: Slovakia: Slovak Paradise National Park, Hrabusice, Kosice Region | collected 2000-01-01
TGACCCGGTGCTTTGCCCGCCGTTCCGAACACTGCCGCGGCTCGCTAAAGCTGACCTCCTTGGCGCAAAGGAACGGACCCCGATGGCGGCTGGCAAATCGATATTCGGCAAGGCGCTCGGTTTCGCCGCGGGCCTGATGGGCGCGGGATCTGGCGATGCCGCGGCGCAGGCCACCGATGAAACCGCCGCAAGAGCGCAGGCCGAAGCCGAACATGAGCGCATCTTGCGCAGCCTGCGGCTCGTCTTTCGTGACGCAGGCTATGCTGCGCATCGCAACCGGATCCTCGCCGACCGCGGCGCCCAACCCGACGATGTCATCTTTACCACCCCTTATGCCAAGGGTCTGGAGCTGATCCTGGTCGCCGACGAGCCGACCACCAGCAAGCCGTGGATGCTGCGCGACCTCGACTTGTACAAGGTCACGCAGGACGAGATCATGGCGCTCGGCCGCCGTCAGGTGCTGGCGATCCTGCCCTCGCTGCCGCCTGCGGAGGCGGTTGCGGGCGGCGTCGTCATGGTCCCGAAGGCCGATTATCTCGCCAGCCTGATGCTCGCCGACGGGTGGGACGAGCTTGACGCGGCTCTCGGCGGAAATCTGCTGGTCGCGGTGCCGTCGGACGATGTGCTGATCGTCGCCGACGCGCGCGCGGCGGACATCGGCGCCAAACTGCCCGCCTTTGTCAAAGCGCAGTTCGACGATGCCAACCGGTCGGTGTCGCCGTTGGTCTATCGGCGGCAGGGCGGCGCATGGATGGCGATCGACTAAACTCCTTTCTCTGGGAGGAGCGGCGGCGTCAAACCGCCGTTTCCTCCGCCGGGTCGTTCGCCGCGACGTCGCGCGCGATCGCCTTCGTGTGGACCAGCGACACGCGGGTGCCCGGCGCGGTATCCTTCACGGTGATTTCGGCGCCGAGCTGTTTGGCGAGCGCCTGGACGATGCGGGTGCCGAGGCCGGCCTGCGAATCCGCGCCGGTTTCGGGGATGCCGACGCCGTCGTCGCTGACCGACAGCGTCCAGTCGTCGCCCTGCGCCGCATAGCCGACGATGACATGGCCGTGCCGCCCGTCAGGAAACGCGTGCTTCAGCGAATTGATCACCAGTTCGGTGACGACCAGCCCGATGCTGACCGACATGTCGCCGCCGACCGACACCGGGTCGACCGCGGTGGTCAGCGTCAGCTGCTCGCGGTCATAGATCATCGACGCGCCGATGCTGGCGCACAGCTGCGCCAGATAGGGTTCGAGCTCGACCGCGCTGCCATCCGAATGCGCGAGGTGGCGTTGCAGGGTCGCGATCGACATCACGCGTTGATGCGCGTCGCTCAGATGCCCGCGCGCCTCTTTCGACTGCACCTTGCGCGCGCTCTGCATCAGGATGCTGGCGATGATTTGCAGGCTGTTGGCGACGCGGTGCTGCATTTCGTGGAGCAGCGCGGCGTTGTCGATGACCAGGCTTTTCTGCCGCTGTTCGCTCGCCCGCGCGTCGGTGACGTCGACAACGGTGATCATCATGCGGGTGTGCAGGCTGTCGCCATAGTCGAGCCGCTGCGCCTTGAGCACCAGCCGGCGCAGGCCGCCGCCGCTGGTTTCGATATCGACCTCATACGCCTCGACCTCCGCCGCCCCCGACAGGGTCGCGTCGATCAGCGAGTGCAGCCGCGGCAGATCCCATTGCTGGTTGTCGAGCGCATAGATCGACTGGCCGGTGACGGTGTCGGGATCGATGCCGAACGCGGCGCAGAAACTGTCGCTCGCCGCGACGATCTCCAGCCGTTCGTCGAGCAGCAGCAGCGGCGCGTCGGACGCGAGCACCACCGCCAGCCCGAGGGTGCGGCCGAGGTTGATCTGCGGCATATCGGCGGCCTGCGGCCACGCCTTCCCGGTCGGCCCGGACCGCGGAACGCGGCCTTGTCGGCAACCTGCGTAGAGAATCGCGTCGACCTTATCGCCGACGATCACCCCCGAAAGCCCAAAGATAGCATGGGCGCGCGGCGGGGCGCGCATGAAATCGGGGCGCCGGTACCCGCGGCGCACCGCGATGCGCCAAAGTTCAGTAAAGTTCAGCCCTGCGCGCTGATTTGCCGTCGCTGCATCCCATGCGCGGGAACGCAGCGCGCGAGCGCCGTGCCCGCACGTCGGGGGCAACGGCCTTTATCCATGATTTGAAAGAGCCGGGATGAAGGCTGGCACAGCGGAATAATGTAGGAAAGCGGTTTTTTGCGACGGAGCAACGTCCTCCCCTCCCGCTTGCGGGAGGGGTCGGGGGTGGGCTTGCGACGGTGCGTCCATGCCCACCCCGCTGCGACTAGCGAGCAAGCTCGCAAGTCTCGCTGCCTCTCCCGTAAACGGGAGGGGAGATTTACCCCACCACCCGCGCCGTCACATCCTCGCCCGAGAAAATCCGCATCACCGGCGGCTGCGGCGAGAGGGCGCGCATTTGGGCGACGAAGGCGCCCGATGCGGGGACCGCGAGGTGGGCGCGCACCGCGGCCATATCCGCCCACTCCTCGACAAAGACGAGGCGACTTTAGTCCGACTGTCCCGAGCGAAGTCGAGGGATATGGCAGTTGTGCGCCAGACACCCCGCCTCGCCGCGCGACCGCGCGCTATGCTCGGCGCCGAGCGCGATCATGCGCTCGCGATGCTCGGGGGTCAGGATGACGTGGCCGGTGATGAGGATCATTCGCATTGGATAAAACTTGGTCTTTTCCGTCGAACGGAACTCATTGATCCAAAATGGAATCAATCAAAAAAATCAATGTGGACTTCTCCAAGCGAGCATGGTGTTAATTGTTCAAACGGGAGGCGCGCAAGAATGCCCACAAATTTTGAACGTGCGAGATCGGTCATAGAGCAGCTTCTACCGATTGCGGCCAAATTAGTCCAAGGAGACTTGGATAATATGATACGGACGAGGCTTAGATCTCTAAGCGTTTCATATGGCAACGGTCTTCTTAATCAAGACAGAAGACCGGTCGACTACACGCGGACCACTACTCATATAGCCTATTTCTACAGAAGCTTGGCTGCGCACGGCGATTGGCTGTTCAAGACCCTACGCAGATGTCGCGACAACGCTCGGCGAGCATTGAACAAAGGCCGCGCTATCCGCGTCGCGTGCATCGGGGGAGGCCCCGGAAGCGACATTCTCGGGATCTGCAAATTTCTAGTTCAAGAAAATTTGATGGATCAACGGATTGATTTTGTGGTTTTGGACAGGGAACGAGCTTGGAATCGCTCAAGAAGTCTTCTTGCCGGTACCTTCGATGGAGAGCTTGAGATAGCCGAACACTATCAAAGCTTGGATGTAACCGACGACGATCAGTGGACCGACGATTGGGCGTTTTGCCAGTCGGACATAATCTCCATGAACTTCTTTTTGTCCGAAGTCTGGTCGTTCAATGGCAATGGCACCGTCTCTCGCTTCATCCAGCGGGTTATCGATCTCGCACCGCGCGGCACCTTGTTCACTTACGTAGACAATGGCGGCGACAATTTTTGCCCCTTAGCAGATGCCGAGTTTGATCGTGATGATATCGAGCTAGTCACTTCTGGGAACGACGATCGGCTTCTACTTAGCGGCGAAGAGCAAGCAGATGTGGTAATGACACCTTATCGAGAACGATTCGGAGGACAATGGCCGAAGCTGAAAGGCAATGTGGCTTGGAGAGTCTGGAAAAAGAGATAGTGCGCGATCTATTTGAACAACAAACCGACTTTGAGAAAATTCTGATGCCTGAAGCGGAGGTCCAGTTCCTGCGCAGATTTCCATTCCCCGCGGACGATCAGAGCATTTTGCGCAAGCTACTTGATGAAACCCCTTGGCAGCATCAGGAGGTGATGGTCTGGGGTAAGCGTCACCTTCAACCACGTCTCACAGCATGGTACGGCGACCCTGGGAAGATTTATTCTTACTCGGGCGCCGACATGAATCCCTTCCCATGGACGAACCTACTTCTTTCGTTAAAACGAGAAGTTGAGATGCTCGTCGAGCACCGGTTCAACAGTGCCCTGTTGAACCTCTATCGCGACAACAACGATCGGATGGGGTTTCACAGCGACAACGAGCCCTCGCTCGGTGACAAACCGATCATCGCATCACTCAGCTTTGGGGCAACGAGAAAGCTGGTTTTCAAGCACAAACGAAACAAGTCACTCGACACAGTGGCAATCAATCTGATTTCCGGTTCGCTCTTGTTGATGAAAGGCGAAACCCAAAAAAACTGGAATCATGGGATTAATCGACAAACCGAAAGCTGCGGCCCGCGCGTAAACATTACGTTCCGCAACATATATCACTGAGTTCCAAAGCCGACAGCGATATCATGACACTTCCATGACACTCGCTGTCACAAACACGTCACACAAAACCCCCAAATGGCGCTCAGCGAGTCGCCGCGGGGGTGGTGGCTTGGTTCGGTAGCGACCCCCACCACAGGATATTTCATGCTGCAGAAATTCGCTCTGATCGCTGGCGCCGCGACGTGCGCGCTGGCGCTTTCCGCTTGTCAGGATCAGGCTTCGTCGGGCGGCGGCGCGCGCGATTATATCAGCGCCGTCGGATCGTCGACCGTCTATCCCTTTGCCACCGCGGTCGGTGAGAAGTTCGCCGAAGCGACGGGCAACAAGACGCCGAAGATCGACAGCACCGGCACCGGTGGCGGCTTTGAACGCTTTTGTTCGGGCGTCGGCGGCGACACCCCCGACATCGCCAACGCATCGCGCCGGATCAAGAAGAAGGAATTCGACAGCTGCGTCGCCAATGGCGTCAAGGACATTGTCGAAGTCCAGATCGGCATCGACGGCATCGCGCTGGGCGAAGCGACGCGCGGCCCCGGCTTTAAGCTGACCGAAGAAGATGTGTACAAGGCGCTGGCCGCGAACCCCTATGGCAAGCCCAACACCGCCAAGACGTGGAAAGACGTCAACCCGGCGCTGCCCGCCGTCGCGATTTCGGTGTTCGGCCCGCCGTCGACCAGCGGTACCTATGACGCGTTCAAGGAGCTGATCCTGGGCCGCGGTTGCGATGCGAACCCCGAGATGAAGGCGCTGAAGGACAGCGACAAGGACAAGCATGAAGCGACCTGTACCGCGCTGCGCGGTGCGCCCTTCTATGTCGAGCAGGGCGAGAATGATAACCTCATCATCTCGAAGCTCGACAAGAACCCGACCAGCCTGGGTATTTTCGGCTTCAGCTATCTCGATGCGAACAAGGGCAAGATCAAGGCGGTGCCGATCCAGGGCGTTGCCCCGACCTATGCCGCGATCGCCGACGGCAGCTATCCGGGTTCGCGCCCGCTGTTCATCTATATCAAGAAGGCGCATGTCGGCGTCGTCCCCGGCCTCGCCGAATTTGTCGCCGAGTTCCTGAAGGGCGCGGGCGACGGCGGTTATCTGAACAGCAAGGGCCTGATCGTGTCGCCCAAGCCGATCGCGGACGCCGCGGCGGCGAACGGCACCGGCATGACCGCGCTGAACGGCGCCGAGCTGAAGTAAGTTTCCCCCCGCTGGTGACCGGGGCGGGTTTCGGCCTGCGCCGGTCACCGGTTTTTTGGACCCGCCTACCCCCGTTCGTGTCGAGCGAAGTCGAGACACGCGAGCGCTGCGCCACACGCATCTCGACTTCGCTCAATGCAAACGGAAAACTGGGAATCACTGAAACGTGACCTTCAACGCCGCCGCCCTGTTACTCCTGATCGCGGGCCTCGCGCTGATCGGCTGGATTGCCGGTCGGCAGCGGTCGAACCTGCTGGCGGGGCGCGCGGGGACCAAGCTGCATTCGCGGCCGCAATATCATGGCTGGTACGTCGCGCTGTGGCTGTTCGCCCCCGCGGCGCTGTTTCTGGCCGTCTGGTCGTCGGTGTCGCCGGGGCTGATCACCAACGAGGTTCTGGCCGATGAAGCGGCGCAGTCGCTGCCGTCGTTCGGGTTCGAGCGCGGCGCGATCTTGTCCGACGCGCGCAGCGTTGCGCTGGGCAAGCAGGAGGCGGTGCGGCTGCCCGCCGCGGCGCCGCTGGTCCAGCCCTATGCCGACGCGGCGCATAAATATGCGTGGATCGGCATCGCGGCGATGCTGGCGCTCGCACTGGCGGGCGGACTTTATGCCTTTACGCGGATCAAACCCGATTTCCGGGCGCGGACGCGGGTCGAGCGGATCGTCATGGCGATGCTGCTGCTCGCGTCGCTCGTCGCGATCCTGACCACCTTCGGCATCGTGCTGTCGCTCTTGTTCGAATCGATCCGCTTTTTCCAGCTGGTATCGCCGATGGAGCTGCTGTTCGGGACCAACTGGGCGCCGCAGAGCGGGGCGCCGGTCGACGATACCTTTGGCGGCATTCCCTTGTTCTGGGGCACGGTGCTGATCGGCGCGATCATCGCGATGATCGTCGCGATCCCGATCGGGATGATGACCGCGGTCTATCTGACCCAATATGCCGCGCCGGTCGTGCGCCGCTGGGTCAAGCCGATCCTGGAGATTCTGGCCGGGGTGCCGACCGTCGTGTACGGCTATTTCGCCGCGCTGACCGTCGCGCCGGCCCTGCGCAATTTCGCGGTGATGATCGGCATTCCCAACGCCTCGACCGAAAGCGCGCTCGCGGCGGGCATCGTGATGGGGGTGATGATCATCCCCTTCGTCTCATCAATGGCCGACGACAGCATCAACGCGGTGCCGCAGGCGATGCGCGACGGATCGCTGGCGCTGGGCGCAACGCCGAACGAGACGATCCGCCAGGTGCTGATCCCCGCCGCCTTGCCCGGCGTGATGGGCGGCATTTTGCTCGCGGTCAGCCGCGCGATCGGCGAGACGATGATCGTGGTGATGGCCGCCGGCCTGTCGGCGAACCTGACCGCGAACCCCTTTGCCAGCGTCACCACGGTGACCGCGCAGATCGTCAAACTGCTGACCGGCGACCAGGAATTCGACAGCGCCAAGACGCTCGCCGCCTTTGCGCTGGGGCTGGTGCTGTTCGTCGTCACCCTGCTGCTCAACATCGCCGCGCTGCGGATCGTGAAGAAGTATCGCGAAGCTTATGAATAAGCCCACCAATCCCACCGACTGGAAAGGCGCGGCGATGCAGAAACGCATCGCGGGCCGCTACGCTGCCGAACGCCGCTTCAAGTTCATCGGGCTGGGCGCGGTGCTGTTGTCGGGCGCGTTTCTGGCGTTCCTGCTGTTCGTGATGGTCGGCAACGGCGCGCGCGGCTTTACCTATACCAATGTCGCGGTGCCAATCGATTTCAAGGCGATGCCGCTGACGATCGACAAGGCGCGGCTGGGCGACCCCGACGCCGATCAGGTGATCGCGAGCGCGGGGCTGGCCGACATCGTCGCCTTTGCCGCCGACGAGGCGCTGGGCGACGGCGGGTCGGAATTGATCTCCGAAAATGCGTGGAAGGAAGTGCGCAGCGCGATCAAGGACGATCCCGAATTGCTCGACGGCAAGACGGTGTTCGAACTGCCCACCGCGAGCGCGGTCGACATGGTGGCCAAGGACGGCGCGGCGGGCGCGCTGGGGGCGCAGGTCGATGCGCTGGAGCGCGACGGCAAGCTGTCGACGGGCATCCACTGGCCGTTCTTCAAGAATGCCGATGCGACCGATCCCGCGGTGGCGGGCATCTGGGGGGCGCTGAAAGGGTCGCTGCTGACGATCTTCATCGCGTTTATGATTGCCTTTCCGACCGGAGTGCTGGCGGCGCTCTATCTTGAGGAATATGCGGCGAAGAACCGCTGGACCGACCTGATAGAGGTGTCGATCAACAATCTGGCGGCGGTGCCGTCGATCATCTTTGGCCTGCTCGCGCTGGCGGTGTTCATCAACTGGTTCGGCATCTGTCAGGCGAGCCCGCTCGTGGGCGGGCTGACGCTGGCGCTGATGACGATGCCGGTGATCGTGATCGCCAGCCGCAACGCGATCAAATCGGTGCCGCCGTCGATCCGCGACGCGGCGCTGGGCGTCGGCGCCAGCCCGGTGCAGGTGGTGTTCCACCATGTGTTGCCGCTCGCCCTGCCCGGCATCCTGACCGGCACGATCATCGGCATGGCGCGCGCGCTGGGCGAGACGGCGCCGCTGCTCTTGATCGGCATGCGCGCCTTTATCGGCGACGTTCCGGGCGGTATCTGTTCGCCGTCGACCGTGCTGCCGATGCAGATTTTCCTCTGGTCGGACGAAGTCGACCGGGGCTTTGTCGAGAAAACCTCCGCCGCGATCATCGTGCTGCTTGTCGTGCTGCTGTCGATGAACGCCTTTGCGATCTATCTTCGCAACAAATTCGAACAACGCTGGTGATTATGACCCACGAAGATTTGACCATCATCGATCCCAAGATGCGCGCGCAGGGCGTCGACGTTTTTTACGGCGACAAACAGGCGATCAACAATGTGTCGATCGACGTCGGCACCGACCTGGTCACCGCGTTCATCGGCCCGTCGGGCTGCGGCAAATCGACCTTTCTGCGTTCGCTGAACCGGATGAACGACACCGTCGCCAGCGCCAAGGTGACGGGCCGCATCGAGCTCGACGGCGAGGACATCTACGCGCCGTCGATGGACGTGGTGCAGCTGCGCGCGCGCGTCGGGATGGTGTTCCAGAAGCCGAACCCCTTCCCCAAATCAATCTATGACAATGTCGGCTACGGCCCGCGCATCCACGGCCTCGCGCCGAGCAAGGCCGACCTCGACGTCATCGTCGAGCGCGCGCTGGTCCGCGCCGGGCTGTGGGACGAGGTCAAGGACCGCCTGCTCGAAAGCGGCACCGCGCTGTCGGGCGGCCAGCAACAGCGCCTGTGCATCGCGCGCGCGATCGCGGTCGACCCCGAAGTGATCCTGATGGACGAGCCCTGCTCGGCGCTCGACCCGATCGCGACCGCGAAGATCGAGGAACTGATTCACGAACTGCGCGGCAAATTCGCAATCGTGATCGTCACGCACAATATGCAGCAAGCGGCCCGCGTGTCGCAGCGCACCGCCTTTTTCCACCTCGGGACGCTGGTCGAATATGGCAAGACCACCGACATCTTCACCAACCCGAAGCAGGAACGCACCAAAGACTATATCACCGGCCGCTACGGTTAAGTTGCGGCGCTAAAGGACAAGAACGATGGCAGTAGTCAACGATCATACGGTCAAGGCTTTCGACGAAGACCTCAACCGCCTGCGCGGGCTGATCAGCGAAATGGGCGGCCGCGCCGAACAGGCGCTGCTCCAGGCGATGACCGCGCTCCACAAGGGTGACCTCGAGCTTGCCGCACAAGTCGTGCGCGACGACAAGAAGATCGACGCGCTGGAAAGCGAAGTCGAGCAGCTCGCGGTGCAGACGATTGCCCTCCGGGCGCCGATGGCCGATGATCTGCGCGAAATGATCGCGGCGCTGAAGATCGTCTCGGTTGTCGAGCGCATCGGCGATTATGCCAAGAATATCGCCAAGCGCGTCGCGCTGATGGACCAGACGCGGTCGATCGAGGCGATCCCGCTGCTCATGTCGATGTCGTCGATCGTCGCCGAATTGATCCACGACGCGCTCGACAGCTTTGCGGCGCGCGACGCCGAACTCGCGGTGCGGGTGACGGTGCGCGACAAGAATGTCGATGATTTCTACAACAGCATCTTTCGCACCCTCGTGACCTTCATGATGGAAAATCCGAAATACATCTCGGAAAGCGCGCATCTGCTGTTCGTCGCGAAGAACCTTGAGCGGATGGGCGACCATGCGACCAACATCGCCGAGATGGTCTATTATGTCGTGACCGGCGAACATATGGAGGAACGCGAGCGCGGGGAGCAGCCCGAAGATGGCGCCGCGGAGCAGGAGCAAGGCTGATGCCGCAACCCGACCTGCTGCTGATTGAGGATGACGAGGCAATCGCCGAACTCATCGTCTGGCATTTCGCGCGCGAGGGTTTTTCGGTCCGGCAAACGCCTGACGGCGAACAGGCGCTGGTGCTGGTCGAGGAGCGCGTCCCCGACATCGTCCTGCTCGACTGGATGATCGAAAGCCTGCCCGGCATCGAAGTATGCCGCCGCCTGCGCCGCAATCCCAAATCCGCGAACGTCCCGATCATCATGCTGACCGCGCGCGGCGAGGAAGAAGACCGCATTCGCGGGCTCGAAACCGGCGCCGACGATTATGTCACCAAACCATTCAGCCCGCGCGAGCTGGTCGCGCGCGTATCCGCGGTGCTCCGCCGCCTGCGCCCCGCGCTGGCGGGTGAATTGCTGACCTATGCCGACATCGAGCTGGACTCGGTGGCGCACAAGGTCATTCGCAATGGCCAGACGGTCGCGATGGGGCCAACCGAATTCCGCCTGCTGCGCCATTTCATGGAGCATCCGGGCCGCGTCTTTTCGCGCGGTCAATTGCTCGATAGCGTCTGGGGCCAGGACAGCGACATCGAACTGCGCACGGTCGACGTGCATATCCGGCGGCTACGCAAGGCGATCAACCTGCCGGGCACGACGGATATTATCCGCACGGTGCGGTCAGCGGGGTATGCGCTGGATTCGGGGAAGAGCGTTTGAACCCTCAGGGCGCGCTTAACCGATAACATTCAGGGCGATAACGATCGCGACGATGGTCGCGGCGAAGATGCCGAGCGTGATCCAAAGCCAGCGCAACGATGGCCGAAAGATGCAGACGATCGCGGCAATCGCGACGAGGAGCAACGACGTCGGCGGCCAGAGCGCCACCAAGCGAAGCCACGCTCCCGAATCCCAGAATTTGGCCCCCGGAGCGTCGAACGAGAAGCCGATCATCAACAACGACAGAAAGAACAGCAAATACGCGCCCACCAGCGCCACGAGCGCGCCAATGATGAGCAAAACGGTGCGCACGCCCTTTGTCCCCGCGGGATCGGGCCGCCGCGCCGGCTCCAGATCGCTTTTTCGGTTCGATATGTCGGACATTGATTTGCCGCCTTTTGGCTGATGTAGGCGAAGCTTTATACGCTCCCCGGATTCCCCAAGTGATTCAGCTCACTAGCGACCCAAAAACGGCGACTGCCCTGGATTCGGAGGTCATTTTGCCGGAGCGGGGAGCAAATATTTCAGTCCGCGGGTAAAGCCGCGCGGTGCGACGGTGAAGTGATCCTCATCGTTCAACACCTCCGCCTCCATGCGTAGTGAAGGATAGTTGCGCGACCGCAGCGCCCGATCCATCGCCCGGGTATCGGTGACCATATTGACGTCCTTGGCATAGCGCGGGTCACCCGGCCGCATTTCTTCATATTGGCCGATGTACATATATATGCGCGCGGGCAGATCCTTGTGCTTGGCGGCATAGGCCTTTTCCCGCTCCGCCATATGATGGCGGTCGTACCAGAAGGACGGGCTGCCGAGGATATAGCCGTCGAACAGGCGCGGCTCGCTGAACAAGATTTCGCTGCCCAACAGCGCACCATAGGAATGGCCCAAGAACAGCCGGCGGCGTTCGTCGGTTCGGTAACGCTTGGCGATAAAGGGCAAAACCTGATCGCGCACATAAGCGGCGTATGCGGCTGCCTTGCCATGTACCGCATCGGCGGGCGCGGTGCTGGGGCCGTTCGGCGTCGGCGTATAATCGCGCCGCCGACTCTGCATCCCGCCCTCTCCCTTCGCGTAGGACAGGCCGACGAGGATGAACTCTTCGACGTTGGGTCGCTCGACATTCAGGCGACGACCAATTTGTTTGATCACCGGAAAGGCGTAATCGGCATCGGTGACATAGAGCACCGGATAGCGGCGTTGGGGCTGCTCGCCATAGGAGGGCGGCAGCGCGACGAAGACCTGGTACGTGCGGCCCGACACGGGATCGGCGACATCCCAGGTTTCGGTGTCGGAGATTTCGTAAGGCAGTCCCTCGCCGCGCTGCGCGGGCGCGGAGGGTTTGGCGGAAGCAGCGGCCTGGCCGTTGGCGGCATCGGAGCAGCTGGCGAGGAACAGGCTGGCCACGGCAGCGAACAAGAGGCTTTTGATCAATGTGATGCTCCGTAGCGACGATCGGCCTGCAAACGATGCGACTGAACCGTCAACGTGATTGTATGAGACGCTCATAAGCTAGCCGCCCATAGGCGGAAGGGATTTTCTGTACCGGTTCGGCGCTTTGCGAAGACGGTTGGCCGCATCAGACCCCGCGTAAGGCGGAGGCGAGAATAATGGGCGGCTTGCCAGTTGTGGACATATGTCCTCCCTGTGGCGGAGCCGTGGGGAGGTGGCAGCGCGAAGCGCTGACGGAGGGGCTATGACGCTGCCGCCGCTGCCCCTCCACCCCCGCCTGCGGCGGCGGTCCCCCTCCCCATCGCGACGCGACAGGGAGGACTTTTCGCTTCGTCAGCTAACGACCATAAGAAGACATACGTTGCTGCCCCCGTCGTTGGAGCCCTAAAACAGATTAGCTTTCAAATGCGGCTCCATTCGGTCAGTCCACTGATAGAAATTATCGATTTTCTCGGCGTATCCTAGAACAGCCAAATCGGCCATCAACTGCCGCGTGTCAAAGTGAGCATCGTCGGCGCCATCGCCGTAGCAATTGGGCTCGAACGGCTCGCGCGTGGTTTTTAACCAACCCTCACCGCCAAGGCACACAAGCGCATCTATGACGCGAGAAATCTCAAGCCCGTCATTGATAAGAAACGACGCATATCCTGGCAAGGCGTCGAGCCGAATAGCCAATCGATACGCTCCCCGTTCGGGTAGAAGCACTCCGATGGAACATAAAAACTCGAAAAACTGCTCCCCGGCACTGTAGCTGTTGTGGTGACAGAAAATGCCCTGTTCGTTTACCCACACATGCACAAATGGTGTATTGTTCCAGATCAAGCCGGCACGAAGTGTTAACGCCAACACCCGCTTTTCCGCGACTTTGATGTCGAGTGCAGGATCTTCAGCCACCCTTTGCACCTTTCCATTCCATGGGAGAATTTTTCTCAGCATTGGACCCTATTGACCCGCAGAGCTTAATGTCTGCTTTCCACCCCGAAACAGCCTTTCGATCAAAAATCGATCTGCGTCCGCAATCCAAACGTATCAGTGGTATAACTGCGATCCCCCGTCGCCGTCGCAATGCGGGCGTCGTCGATCCACAGCTTGCCGTAATTGGCGGTGATCCGGATATAATCGATCGGTGCCCATACCAGCCCGATCAGCGCCGCCTGTTGCCGACCGCCGATAATCGCACCGTCGTTGAGGTCGAGATGGTCGTAGCGCGCGTTGACTTCGATTGCGCCGATGCCGCCCGCGGTGATCGGCTTCGACGGTTTCAGCCGGTCGAACGCGCCGTCTTTATACCCGCGCGCGTCGCCGCCGGTCAGCACCATGCCGACCTCGGCATAGCCGCCGAAGAAGGTCGGGTCGGCGGCGCCGCTGCGCTTCAGCGTCTGCCAATAGGCTTCGCCCGCGGCGTGGAACGGCCCCGCGATCACAGCGCCTTCCAGCCCCAGCCCGCGCTCGCTCGCCACGTCGAGCAGGCCGGTGTCGACAAGGCGGACGTCGGTGGTGTGAACAAACGGCCGGGCGCGGTAGCGGACCGTTGCGGCGGGATCATTGGGGTCGCGCCAATGGCCCGACGCCGCCAGATGAAGCTGCGTATCGCCAAGCTTGGGCATGAACACGGCGCGCCCGTCGATGCTCAGGCTGTGGTTGCTGTCGGTCAGGTCGGCGGCATTGTCGCCGAACACCCCGCCCTGCAGCAACAGCGCCTTGCCCTTATATTGCGCCGACAGCCCGACGCGGCGTTCGAACCCGAACGCCTGGACGAACGCGGCGCGTTCCATGAAGCTGGTGAACAGGTCGCTCGTCATGTCGTCGAGCCCGTTGAACGGCTTGACCTGCCCCGCGGTCACCGTCAGCGGCCCGGTGCCATAGCTCAGATAGACGTCGGTCAGCTCGACCTCGCCATTCGCAATGTCGGCTTCGACGCGGTAGGCAAAGCCGCCGGGGATCTTGCCGTCGACGCCCAGATAGACACGGCGAAACTCGGTGGCGGTGCCGCCGCGGACACCGGTCACGCCCGCGGGCGTATCGACCCCGGCAAGATCGACCTGCACCCGCCCGCGCGGCTTGAAGCTCCAGCCGTCGGCGGTCTTGATCTCGGGGGCACCCTTCCAGCTGATCTCGGTCGCGGGCTTGGCGGTGACCGACGGCGGCGCGGGCGTCGGCGCCGGAGCAGGCGTCGGCTGTGCGGTGGCGGCGTCGAGCCGGGTTTCGAGCGTCTGCACCTGTGCCTTCAGCGCCGCCAGCTCGGCGCGCAGCTGTGCCGCTTCCGGTGCCGTCATTGCCTGCGCGCGCGCGGCGGTGGGCAGGCAAAACATCGACGTCGCCAGCAGGGCGGCGGTCAGGGCGTGGCGCATGAAGGATGGCTCCGTTGCGAAAGGTGACAATCTGGGGGCGCTGCTATGACGGTTACATGACAGTTGCACGTCATTTGGATGACATTTATGTTTCAGCGGTCATTTTTTGACCCTCTTGCCTGCTAAGCGTGAACGGCTAAGGACGTCTCAGTTTTTTCGGGCAACCTTTCTTGGGCGGCCCCATCCGGGAGACCATCATGACGATCAAATTTGACGGGCGTATTGCCATTGTCACCGGCGCCGGTGGCGGCCTCGGCCGCGCCTATGCGCTCGAACTCGCGCGCCGCGGCGCCAAGGTGGTGGTCAACGATCTGGGCGGATCGCGCGATGGCACGGGCCATTCGGACGCGGCGCTACAGGTGGTCGAGGAAATCAAGGCGTTCGGCGGCACCGCCATGTCGAACGGCGGCAGCGTTACCGAATATGACCAGATGGTCGAAATGGTCGCCAAGGCCAAGGAAGCATGGGGCGGCGTCCACGTCCTGATCAACAACGCCGGCATCCTGCGCGACAAAAGCTTTGCCAAGATGGAGCCCGACGATTTCGATCTGGTGCTGAAGGTGCATGTCAGCGGCAGCGCGAATGTCACCAAGGCGTGCTGGGATATGATGCGCGAGCAGGCCTATGGCCGCATCCTGATGACCGCATCGTCGACCGGCCTCTACGGCAATTTCGGCCAGGCCAATTATGGCGCGGCGAAGCTGGGCCTCGCCGGGCTGACCAAGACGCTGCACCTGGAGGGCGCCAAGTACAACATCCGCTGCAACACGATCGCGCCCGTCGCGGGGACGCGGATGACCGAGGATATTTTCCCCGCCGAACTGTTCGAGAAATTCACCCCCGAAAATGTCGTACCCGCCGCGCTGTATCTGGTCAGCGAGGATGCCCCGACGAACATGATCATCGGCGCGGGCGCGGGTGCGTATCATGCCGCCTATGTCACGATGACGCCGGGTGTTGCACTGGCCGAAGATGACCGCACCCCCGAGGGCGTCGCGGCGGCGTGGGAGAAGATCATCGACCGGACCGGCGAGATTGTCCCGCAGTCGGGCAGCGAACAGTCGATGAATGTCATGAAGGCGTTGATGGCTTTGGGGTGAAGCTACCGATCCTCCCCACTCGTGGGGAGGTGGCACCCGCGTAGTGGCTGACGGAGGGGGTTCGCGGCCTCACGCTAAGCCGCTTACCCCGCCAGCCCCCTCCACCACCCTGGGGGCGGTCCCCCTCCCCGCAAGCGGGGAGGATCTAGCGGGCGCTGCACTGTATTGACACAGCAACACGCCCATGACATAACATCGGCGGGGCAAGGGGATCGGTCTAACAAGGACGACCCCGATGTATAGTGAAAGCGACCTGCAAGCTGCGGTCGATGCGAAGGTTTTGACGCCGGAGGCCGCCATGGCATTCCGGTCGCATATCGCGTCGGCGCGTTCGGCCCCCGCGGCGGATGAAGAATCCTTCCGCCTGATCACTGGTTTCAACGATATTTTTGTCAGCATAGCCGCGGTCATCCTGCTTATGGCGGTCGGCTGGATCGGCGCATCGATCCACACTGCGCTCGGCGGCGCGTTCGTCGCCGGATCCGCGTGGTTCCTCGCCGAATATTTTACCCGCAAACGCCGCATGGCGCTTCCCAGCATCGTGCTCGTCCTCGCCTTTTCGGGCGGGATTTTCGCGACGATGGTCGGCTTCATGGTCGAACATGGCGAAGCCATTTTTGGCCGCGATCCCGGGGAGACGGTCGGCGCGATCGTCGTCGGCGCGATGGCATTGATCACTGCTGCTGCGACCTGGGCGCATTGGCGCCGGTTCATGGTGCCGATCACCGTGGCTGCCGGCACCGCCGCGCTCGCCGCCACCGCGGTGGCGCTGGTGTTGTCGATCACCGGTATGCCCGAACGCCCCGACGCGCTGGTGATGTCGCTGGTGCTGACCGCCGGCATCGGCGTGTTTGCACTGGCGATGTGGTGGGATCGCAGCGACCGGGTGCGCCAGACGCGGCGCAGCGATGTCGCCTTCTGGCTGCACCTGCTAGCCGCGCCGATGATCGCGCATCCGATCTTCCACCTGCTCGGCGTCACCGACGGCAGCGACATCGGTAGCGGGGCGGCAGTGATGGTCGTCGGCATCTATGTGCTGTTCGGACTGATCGCGCTGGCGATCGACCGGCGTGGCTTGCTGGTGTCAGCGCTTGCCTATGTGCTGTTCGCGCTGACCCAGCTGTTCCGCGAATTCGGCGCGGTCGAGCTCAACGTCGCGCTGACCGCGTTCGTGATCGGTTCGGCGCTGCTGCTGCTCTCTGCCTTCTGGCAGAATGCCCGGGCGGTCGTGGTGGGGTTGCTGCCCGATACGCTGGCGAGCCAGCTGCCCGCGACGACGCGGTCGGTCAGTCTCCAACCAGCTTCATAAGCTTGCGTTCGACGGGGGCGAGCACGTTCGCGAGCTCGTCCCCGCGCTTCAAGATCGCCCCGGCTTCGGAGACCAAGGCCCACATGCCTTGGCGGCTCCGCAAGGCAGGGCGTTTTTCGATGCGATATTCGGGACGCTCGGCGGCGCGGCGGAAGGCCGAAAAGATCGCGGCGTCGCGGTGGAAATCCATCGCATAGTCGCGCCAATGCCCCGCCGCGACCATCCGGCCGTAGAGGTCGAGGATGCGCATCAATTCGGGGCGCTCGAAACCGGTCTGCTGCGATATGGCCCTGTTCGCGAACGGCAAGGGCGTCACCGTACCCATCAGGCGCTTTTCCGGCTCCCCTTGCGCCGCGGCGCTTCATCTTCACTCGCTTCATCTTCACCCGCGGCATCGCGTTCGGCGATCAGCTGGGCGAGCTGTTTCTGCATCTGCTCGAGCTGGCACTGGAGCAGCTCAACCTTTTGCGTCGCGGGGTCGAAGGTTTCGTTGCACGTGCCATAGGGGACGAATTCGCGCGCATATTCGGCGGCGTCAACCAAGGTCGAGCGCGCCGGGATGCCGACCATCACCGCACCCTCGGGCACATCCTTGGTCACCACCGCATTGGCGCCGATGCGCGCACGCGGATTGACGGTGATCGGGCCGAGGATCTGCGCGCCCGATCCGACGATGACGTCATCGGCCAGCGTCGGGTGGCGTTTGCCCGCGATGCCATTGGCGGGATCGGTGCCGCCCAGCGTCACGCATTGATAGATGGTGACGTTGTCGCCGATTTCGGCGGTTTCGCCGATCACGGTAAAGCCATGGTCGATGAAAAGGTGGCGACCGATCTTGGCGCCGGGATGAATATCGATCGCAGTCATCCAGCGCGACAGATGATTGACGAAGCGCGCGAGGAAAAACAGCCGCGCTTCGAACAGCCAGTGCGCGATGCGGTGCATGCCCACCGCGACCAGTCCGGGGTAGAGTAGAATTTCCCAACGCGACCGCGGCGCGGGGTCGCGCGCCTTGATCGAATCGAGATAGGCGATCAGCCCGTTGAACATATACTGTCCCCTGCGACCCTATTTTGTACCGGACAAGATAGATGTTCGGGCGGCGCATTTCCACCCCCGGCGCATTTTTATCGTCAGCGGCCGATCAGACCGAGCCGCAGCAGCAGCAATCCCTCGCTGCGCCAGTGCCGTTCTCCGCCGTTTTGGACAATGGCGCCTGCCCAGCGGTCGAGCAGCAGCAGCGCGCGATTTGCGGCAAAAATTCTGCGCGGCGGCGGCGCACAATTGTGCGCGGCGGCGAGCAGATCGCGCGCTTCTTGCGCTCCCGTCTGAACGCTGGCGCCCCACAGCAGACCCCATCGCCGACCGCCATCGGCGTCGCCGCCCGACAGCGCAAAAAGACGCGCGCCGAAATCACTGGCGGCGGTGCGGCGGTCGGCGGCATCCTCGGCCAGCAGCATCTCCTCCGCCGCATCGACAAGCGTATCGAGCCCGGCCTGCCCGGCCCATGTCGCGGTCAGCTCGGCGAGCAACGGCTCACCTTTGGGCAAGCCATTGGGATCGCGGGCAAGCATCGCGGCCATGTCGCGCCACCAGGCGAGCTTGATCTGCCCGATCAACGGTTCGCGCGCATCGGTGAGTAGCTTGGTCAGCCGCTCGGCGAACGCCCAAAGCGTTGCGATCGCGGCGCGCCGTTCGCGCGGGACGGCGACCATCACGCGCGGGTCGCGGATGTCGGGGTACGGGGTGGTTTCAGTGATTTCTTCGGTTGTCATGCGCAGGAAGCGTTAGAGCACGACGGGAAAATAGGAAACCGTTCGCCCTGAGCCTGTCGAAGGGCCGCTCTTTCTTCAAGCGACGTCAAAGACAAGGACGGTGCTTCGACAAGCTCAGCACGAACGGAATTGAAGTGGGCGCCGACCAATCAACCGCGATTGCGAACCGCCTTCACCGCCGCCACAACCCGCGGCACATCGATCAGCGCCGCTTTCTCCAGATTAGCTGCATAGGGCAGCGGCACATCTTCGTTGCACACGCGCATCACCGGCGCGTCGAGATCGTCGAAGCCCTGCTCCATCGCCACCATCGCGAGTTCGCTGGCGATCGAACAGGTCGGCCAGCCTTCCTCGACGACGACGAGATGGTTGGTCTTCTTGAGGCTCGCCAGCACGGTCGCGGTATCGAGCGGGCGCAGCGTGCGCAGGTCGATGACCTCGGCATCGATACCCTCGCCCGCCAGCTGCTCGGCAGCTTCGAGCGCGAGCCCGACGCCGATCGAATAGCTGACGACGGTGACTTGGCTGCCCGGGCGCATGATCCGCGCCTGACCGATCGGCAGGACATGGTCGGGCAGGTCGGGAACGTCGAAGCTGCGGCCATAGAGCAGCTCGTTTTCGAGGAAGACGACCGGGTCTTCGGTGCGGATCGCCGCCTTCAGCAATCCCTTGGCGTCGGCGGCATCATAGGGCGCGATGACGATCAGGCCGGGAACGCTGGCGTACCATGGCGCGAAGTTCTGGCTGTGCTGCGCGCCGACGCGCGACGCGGCGCCGTTGGGACCGCGGAACACGATCGGACAGCGCATCTGGCCGCCCGACATATAGTTGGTCTTCGCCGCCGAGTTGATGATGTGGTCGATCGCCTGCATCGCGAAGTTGAAAGTCATGAATTCGATGACCGGCTTCAGCCCGCCCATCGCCGCACCGGCGCCGAGCCCGGCAAAGCCATATTCGGTGATCGGGGTGTCGATGACCCGGCGCGCGCCGAATTCGTCGAGCAGCCCTTGGGTAACCTTATACGCGCCCTGATATTCGGCGACTTCCTCGCCCATCACGAACACCCGGTCATCGGCGCGCATTTCCTCCGCCATCGCGTCGCGCAGCGCTTCGCGGACGGTCAGGCGGACCATTGCGGTGCCTTCGGGGATGGCGGGGTCGGCGACCGCGGCCTTCGCCTTGACGACGAGTTGCTCGGTGCCGCTTTCGGGCTTCTTGGGCGCGTCAGTATCCGTCGTCCCCGCGGAGGCGGGGGCCACTGGAGCCGGTTCACTAACGCTAGCGGCCCCCGCCTTCGCGGGGGCGACGTCCTTTTCTTCGCCCTCAACCGTAATCGTCGCGATCACGGTACCGACCTTCACATTGTCGGTCCCCTCGGCGATCAGGATCTGGCCGATTATACCTTCGTCGATCGCTTCATATTCCATCGTCGCCTTGTCGGTCTCGATCTCGGCCAGAATGTCGCCCGATTTGACCGTGTCGCCTTCCTTGACGAGCCATTTGGCGAGCGTGCCTTCTTCCATCGTCGGCGACAGCGCCGGCATCTTCAATTCGATGGCCATCTCAATATTGCTCCACCAGCACGTCGGTATAAAGTTCGGCGAGTTCGGGTTCGGGGGCGCTTTCGGCAAAGTCCGCGGATTCCGCAACGATCGCGCGGATTTCCTTGTCGATGTCCTTGAACCTGTCCTCGGCAATCCCGGCGTCGAGCATCACCTTTTTCAGATGTTCGAGCGCATCGGATTTGTCGCGCACCGCCTGCACTTCCTCGCGGCTGCGATATTTGGCGGGGTCGGACATCGAATGGCCGCGGTAGC
>JAESFK010000471.1_pt1 | contig 20231 bp, 17 predicted proteins | sample 9269391 | NCBI WGS metagenome assembly JAESFK01 (sample SAMN14506231, study PRJNA617097) | algae metagenome | isolation source: Drouetiella hepatica UHER 2000/2452 and co-occurring heterotrophs from... | place: Slovakia: Slovak Paradise National Park, Hrabusice, Kosice Region | collected 2000-01-01
GTTCTTGAGAACCTGGACATTGGCATCATAGGCCTTGGCCGTGTCTTCGCTGATCCAGTCGCAAGCCTTCTGGCTTTCCTCGGCCACCACCGCCTGGTCTTCCTTGGAGAGGCGGTTGAAGGCTGACAGGCTCATCACGATGGGCGACACGTCGACGATGTGGTTCGTCTTCATATACATCTTGGCGTGTTCATAGTGCTTCTGGTCGACGATGGCGTTCGGCGGCGCCTCGGCGGCATCGATCACACCCTGGCTGAGCGCGCTGTAGATCTCCGGCCAAGGCATCGGCGTCGGTGTCGCGCCCATCGACTTGGCGAGTTCGGTGTAGATCGTCACCGGCTGGACCCGGAATTTCTGGCCGGTCATGTCGGTGGGAACGCGGACCGCCTTGTTGCGGGTGTAGAGGTCACGCGTGCCGAAATTGACGTGGCAGAGCACTTTGAGGTTGTTCTTCTCGAGCGCCTTGGCCCATTGCTTTGGCATGTCGGTCGCAAGGAACGCCTTGATCTGCCCGAAATCCTTGAAGAGGAAGGGGTAGACGAGCACCGAGTAGTCGGGGACGTAATCGGCGAGCACGCCGACGCCGATCTGGCCGATGAGGGCGCTCCCGAGGCTGATCTGCTCTCCCACCGCAGTGTTCTCGCCGAGCTGCCCGCTTGGGAACACGCCGACATTCACGCGGCCGACGGTGCGAGCCTCGACGGCCTCCTTGAACTTCAGTGCTCCGAGATTGACCGAGTGCTGCGGGCCATTCATGTGCGCGAAGCGCAACTGGGTGGACTGGGCCTGCGCAACCGATGTGGCGAGCGTTCCCAGCGCGATGGCTGTCATGGTCTTCAGCAAGATTTTCATGATGTTTCCCTCCGTGATTGTGGTGATTTGGGGCTGGTGGCCCGGTGGTTTTCTGCGGCTATAGGTAGGCCAGCCACGTGGCCGTCTGCGGCACGAAGATGATGAGCAGACCGGTTGCGACGATGGCGGCCAGGAACGGCAGGCATTCGCGGAAGAAGGGACCCATCGGCACCTTGGTGATCGCGCATGTCGTTGCCATCAGCGTGCCGACTGGTGGGGTCACGCCGCCCAGCAGCGAAACCAGCACGAAGACGACGCCGTAATGGACAGGGTCGATTCCCGCCGCCGTCACGGCCGGCAGGAACATCGGCGCCAGGATCAGGATCATCGGCAGGCCTTCGATGAAGATCCCGACGACAAAGACCAGAAGGCAGATCAGCATCAGCAGCAGATGCGGTTCGGTGGTGATCGCGATGAGCTGCTCGGCGATGGCCTGTGGGATGCGATCGAAGGTCAGGACGAAGCTGAGAGCACCGGTTGCCGCCAGCACGAGCATGATGGCGCCGGTCGTCGCAGCGGTCGTGCACATCGCGCCATAGATCTCGGACCAGCTCGCTTCCCGCGTCACGGCACAGAAGACGAGCGCGTAGACGACCGCTACGGCGCCGGCCTCGGAGGGCGTGAACATGCCCAGGCGAATGCCGAAGGCGATGACGAGCGGCAGCAGCAGGGCTGGCAGCGAGCTGATGAAGGTGCGCCCGACAACGCCCCAGCCGAGCCAGGCCGTGTCGCCACCATAGTTACGACGCTTGGCGATGATGTGGGTCGCCGCCATGAAGGCGAGCGTCAGCAGGAGGGACGGGATGATGCCGGCCAGGAACAGCGCGCCGATCGAGGTATCGGTAACGAAACCGAACATCAGCAGGCTGATCGAGGGCGGCAGCATTGCCGCCGTGAAGGCCGATGTCGCGGTCACCGCAGAGGAGAACGCGGGGTCGTAACCGCGCCGGGTCATCTCGGGCACGAGCATCTTGGCGTCCATGGCTGCGTCGGCATTGGCCGAACCGCTCATGCCGCCCTTCAACGTGCTGACGACGACGTTCACCTGCGCGAGGCCGCCGGGCATGTGCCCCGTCAATGCCGTGGCAAAGTCCATCAGGCGCCGGGAAATGCCGCTGACGTTCATCAGCTCTCCGGCCAGCAGAAAGAGCGGGATGGTGATGAGCGGAAAGGGCTGTGTCGCGTTGACCAGCGCCTGGATCACGCCAAGCGGCATCAGGCCGGGCTCGGACATGACGAAGAGGATGGCTGCACCGAGGATGACGAGGGCAATTGGCATGCCCGTGATCATCAGACCGGTGAAGACCGCGAAGAGACCGGTGCTTCCCATCTCAAGCCTCGACGATCTTGGGGGCGGGAGTGGCGAGCAGCCGGGCGAGATCCCAGAAAATCCAGCCGATGTAGATTCCGGAGCCGACGGGCACTGCCGCGTACATCCAGGCCATGGACAGGCCGATCGTCGGCATTTCGACGCGTGTCCGGCCGGCTAGCTCATAGGCGTACCAGGCGATGTAGCCGAGCACGGCAAGCGACAGGAGATGTGCAACGATCTGGAGGAGGCGCAGGCCCGAGCCACCGAGATAGGGCGTCAGGACGTCGGCACCCAGATGGGCCGCCTGCGCTGCGCCACCGGCGAGCGACAGGAACACAAGCCAGACGAAGAGCAGCGATGCGAGCTCGTAGGAGTAGAGGATCGGCTCGCCAAGCGCGTATCGAAAGAACACGGCGACGGCGATCAGCAGCGTGATCGCGATCAAAAGGGCGACCAGAACGGCCTGATAAAGGCCGATCAGGATGCCCAGGCCGCCTTTGGCAGCACCCGGGGTCATGCGCTTCCTCCGATTTTTATATATGAACTTTTATTTTGTAGATGAATATGCGCGTATCTGGCCGCGCGTCAAGCGTGCGATCGGCGGCGAGCGAATTCGCGCCTTCGTGACTGAGTCGCGGTGCGGGGATGTGTGTCCCTGCGCTGGCAGGAGGGGCGCCGAACGGCAGCGTCACCGCAAAGGCCAGATGCCGCGGAAGATTTGAAGAGCACGCGCCGGGTCGGCGTCAGAAAATCGACGCATGCCTCGACTTTGGTGCTGGCAAAAATGGCGCCGCCAATCTGCGTTCGGGCCGAGGACGGCAAGCGGCCTGAATAGGAATAGACGGCGTTCTCGAAACAGAAGCCTGGTGGCGGAACGATGCCCGCGGCCGGGCCGCGAAGGCCCGGAACGTAGAGGCTGGCGCGGCTATCCGTGGCCATCGCGGAGCCGCATCCGATCGACGTACCGACGCGGATCGAAGCGCTCTGAACGGCACTCCGAAACCGCGTCAATCTCGCTTTCCCCAATCCGTTGGCCGCGAATCTTGGCGGCAGGGAGGGGGGCGGTCACGTGGCCAAGAGCCGATGCCGGAAATGATCGGCCGGAACGATGCCCGGCTTCGCCATCGAGCGGCCAGACCGGCCCGTCGCGCCATCGCTACATCGGCGGCAGGACGTCGTTGCCGAAACCGTCCGTCTGTCGCGGCGAACTGGTCAGATTGTCGCGAATGTAGCCTGGACCACCCTGCCTCGCCGGAGCCGGGCCGGGATCGAGATAGCTGCGCTGCGGGGCATTCGAAGCCGTGGCGATGGGGGCGACGGATTGCCGGGCCTCTTCCTGCGTCGTGCAGCCGCTCATGCCCGTGGCGGCAAGGGCAACGAGAGCGAGGATGTGCAATGTCTTCATGGCAACCGACCAATGCTGTGGGCCCCGGAGATGCTTGTCCAGGGCCCGATTTCCGAAGATTCCGCGATCACTTGAAGCCGATCAGCACGCCGTCGGCGCCGAGGGTCAACTGCAAGCCCTGGCGACGGGTGTCAAGGCTCATGGTGACCCCCTTCGCGTTCCTCAGCCAGAGGCTGCCCCGCCCCTGCCGACCGAGCGCCCAGCCTTCCCGCAATTGAACATAGGCGCCGGCGAAATCCTCGACGCGCTTGAGCCCAAAGACGCGCCCGCGTGCTGTCAGCTTCGAGGCGCCGATGCCTCCAAACCCCAAGCCGCCGACGGTAATCCCATAAGAGCGCTTGCCGACGGTGAGGGTGCCGCCGCCGATCTCCGCGGAGCCAATGAAGGCCACCTGGATTTGCTCGATCCGGACCGATCCGGTTTGCGGACCGAGCTGCCGCTGCTGCGCCGCCGCCGGAGCCGCGACGAGCATGAGCGCGGCGACCGCACCCAGCAGCGATTTCATGACGTTCATTAAGCTTCTCCCTGAGCGATGCCTGCCAATGGCCTTGCCTGAATGCCGCGAAGGCGCCCGACCCCGGAAGCCAGCAACTCCTTGACGTCATCCTTCGTAGGAGTTTTGTGCCGCGCCGCTCCATCCGGCAAAACCCTGGGGCGACGCGGGGCTTCCCCCTAGGCATCGTGGAACGGTTGCCGCTTCAGGCTCTGTATTCTGCGTTGCCGTTCGCCGGGTTGAGCGGCGGCAGCGCCGATGCGGGCACGGTCTGGTTCCCGAGAGAGCGGCGGCCGGCTTGCCTGGCGAGCGTTGCCAGTTCTGCCCCGCTCTGCCGGCTCCATTCTTCCGCATCGCCGAACAAGCTGCGCTCAAGCTGCGCAATCAAGGCTTGTACGCGGCTGTCCAGGTTCTGGCGGGTGCTGGTCGGCAAACGCGTCAACCATGTTTGCAGCGCGCGATAGGTGGCAGGGGCGTCGCCGGTTCTGGCTACGTCGCGCAAGGCCTTGCGAGCGAAGGCCTCGGAGTTCAGGTAGCGCTCCCGGCGATGGCGCTGGGCCTCGACCCACCGAGGCCGCAGCCAGGCCAGAACCGAAACCAGGAGGAGGCCGCCGAGGCCTGCGGCAATCAAGTTCCGCCGCGCCCAGAGCTGTCCTCGCCAATCTTGCGATATGGGAGTGCCGACGGCCGAGACGGCGATGGTGACACCATCCAGCGCCTCGGAACGAACCTGCCGGTCGTCGGTATCCCACCACGGCTGCGACAGCGCCGGCAGGACGTAGGTGCCGGGCTTTTCGAAAACATAGGTGACCTTGTCGGTGCGAACGCCTTCGACGGAGCCGCGGTCGACCTTGTCGTCGACGCGCGGAGGATCGACATAGGCACGGACCCCCTCCGGGGCGGTGAAGCGGAACTCGGCCATGCCGAGGGCGGGCACATTCGCAGCCTCGCGCCGGATGGTGCGGGTGATCGCGCCGCCGACCTTGAGGCTCGCGGAAGCCGGATCGGGAGACCAGCTCTCCCTCACACGGACATTCGGCGCGGCCAGGACCGGGCCGGAGGGATCGATTCCTGCGGGCACCGTGACGACGAAGCGCAGTGGTTGGCCCTTGGTCGAACCGACGGGGTCTCCGGCCCGGTCGAGCAACGTCACTTCGGCGGCCGGAACCGCGATCTCGCCGCCGCGCCTGGGGAAGACGACGAACTCGAAAGTCTGTCCGACGTAGTCCTGCCCGTCGATGTTGTCGCGGATGGTGATCGCCTGCGTCTCGAAGCGCAGAATTTGCGCGCCGGGCGCCTCGGCGACCTTGACCAGCGGCGGCCGTGGCATCTCCCCGGGAAACAGGACCGTAACATGGAGGAGGACCGGCTGGCCGATGACGATGCCATCCGGAGGGACAAGCGAGCTGCGGACCAGCGGCGCGGCGGCAGGAGCTTGCGCCAGGGCCGCAGCGGACAGCATGGCAAGGAGCAGGGCTGCGGCAAGACGCATCATGGCCGCGCCTCCGGCGTAGCCGACTGGAGCTGATAGGTGAACTTCACGCGCAGGAAGTCGGCAGGCTTGGTCTGGACCTGCTTCAGCCAGAGCGCTCGAACGGCATCGTCCGACATCGCCTTGCCGGGCTCTTGGAGTGTCGTGTCCTCGCCGCCCTTCTTGGTCTTGTCGAAGACGATCTCATCCGGCTTGGAGTCGGTGTTGTCGTTGACGCCGCCCTCGGCCTTCGTGCGTTCGCCACGGATGCGGGCGATCTCGCGGTTGGTGAGGGCATCCTGCCAGCCGGGGCGAAGGGCGAGAGCCCGGTCGTAGCGCTTCAGCGCCTCGTCGTACTGGCCGAGCATGACGAAGGCGTTGCCCTGGTCGTAGGCGCTCTCGGCCGTGTCGAGACCGGCAAAGGCCTGAGCCGCCGTCTTGAAATCGCCCGCGCGGAACAGCGCGATGCCGCGCCAGAGCGGATCGCGGAAGGCTTCCGCGGCCGCGGCAGGCTGGTTCCGGTCCAGCAGGACGCGCCCGCGCTGGTCCGGCGCCAGGAATAGGTTGCGCCAGCCGAGGAACTGGGCCGCGATGCCGAGCGCGATGAGGGCCGCGGCCACGATGATCGCGTAGGGAAACCACGTCACGGAGCGCAGGCGCGTCATGCCAGCACCCATCCGCGACGGAACCACAGCAGCACCAGCAGCGCGAAAATGGGGGTCAGCCAGTATCCGGCTTCCTGCCAGTGCTGGCCTTCGCCGGCGACGCCGGTGATGCGGTCGACGCGGTCGAGATGGCGGGCGAGGGCGGTCACGTCGGCCTGGTCCGGCGTGGTTGCGACGACGGTTGCGCCAAGCGCGCGCGCCGCATCGTCGATGCTGGTGGCGTCGAGATTGGGCGGCAGCAGGGACAGGATCGTGGCCCCGCCTGTCCCTGACCCGCCGAGCCGGCCGAGTTGGTCGCCCGCGACGGTATCGGCCATCACCAGGATCGAGCCGCCATGCCCGCCGCCCGCCAGGACCCGCCGCGCCATCGCGACGGCATTGGCCAGATCATCGCCTTCCCTCGGCATGATGCCGGGCGACAGCGCCTTGGCGAGATCCAGGACGACCTTGCCGTCCGCGGTCGGCGGCAGCACGAGATGGGACGAGCCGGAATAGGCGATGAGGCCTGTCGCAGCACCCTCGCGCAAGGCGAGCAGGTCGGAGAGCTTCTGGCGTGCCCGGTCCAGCCGGGTCGGGGCAAGATCCTCCGTCGTCATCGATGGCGTGACCTTGAGGACGACGACGACCGGCGGCTTGGCATCGGCGAAGGGCGAGGGCTCGCGCTGCCAGGCCGGGCCGGCCACGGCAAGGGTCGCGAGCACCCAGCCGACCAGCAGCACAGCGTTCGGCTTGATGCGGGAGCTGGAGCCGTTGTCCACCAAAAGATGTTTCAGCAGCTCCGGATCGATGACCTGGCGCCAGCGGCCGACCGTATCGGCGCGGCGGTGTTCGAGCAGGACGAGCAGGAGGGCAGGTGCAAGCGCGAGCAGCCAGAGCGGGCGCTCGAAATGAAAGGCGGACAGAGCTTCGATCATGCGGCGCCTCCCGCATTTTCTGCATCCGCAGCGACCCTGGCCCGTCGCGGCGTCCTTCGCACCAGAAGGCGGAGCGCCTGAGCCAGCAACGACAGGACCAGGCCGGCGGCCAGCGGCACCCAGTAGATGTCGCGCTTGGGGCGAAAGCTGACCGTATCGATCCGGCGCGTCTCGATCTGGTCGAGCCGCTGGTAGATCCCGGCGAGCTGGTCCCGGTCGAGGGCGCGGAAGAAGCCCCCTCCGGTCGCGCTCGCGACCTGCTTCAGGGCGGCCTCGTCGAGCTTGTCCTCGCCAGCGGCAGTGGGGTCGCCGACGGCGACCGTGTGAATGACGATGCCCCGGTCCTTGGCGACAGCGGCCGCTTCCGCCGGGGGCACCTTGCTGGCGGTATCGTTGCCATCTGTCAGCGCGATGATGGTCTTCGCCTTGACGGTGCTCTTGTCGAAGAGTCCGATGCCGAGGCCGATCGCGTCGCCGAAGGCGGTTCGCGGCCCGGCCATCCCGACGACGGTGTCGCGCAGCAGGACGCGGCTGAGTTCGAGGTCCGTGGTGAACGGCACGAGCGCGAAGGGAGCATCGCCGAAGACAACGACGCCGACACGGTCGCCCTTGCGACGAGAGAGAAAGTCATCGAGCACCTGCTTGACTGCCGTCAACCGGTCGACCGTCTTGCCCGAGGCGTCGACGAAATCCTTGGTGTCCATCGAGCCCGAGAGGTCTACCAGCAGCAGCAGGTCGCGTGTCGGGCGGTCCTGATGCAGCGGCGGTTCGATCCATTGCGGGCGCGCCAGTGCGGCGAGCGCGAGCAGCCAGCAAAGCACGAGCACGATGAACGGGCCGATCTGGCGCGGCGCCACGACGCCTCCGAGATGCGGCTGCTGGCCGCTTAATGCCGCGAGCCGATCGAAGAACGGTACGCGCAGCCCCGGGCGGCTACTGGCGTGGGCGGGCAGCAGCAGCCAGACCATGAAGGGCAGCGGAGCCAGCAGTGCAAGCCAGGGATAGGCGAAGGTCAGCATCGTCAGGCCTCCGCGCCAAGGCGCGCGCGATGGGCGCGAACCCATCCGCTGGCCTGGTCGATGAGCTGACGCAGCTCGGACGGACCGGGCTGCCGCGCGGCCACGTAGACTTCGCTGAACAGGCTGCGGATCGTCTGCGCGTTGAGGCCTGCGCCGGTCGTTGCGACGAAATCCGCCCAGGCTTCGCCGCTGAGCGGTGCAACCCGCTCGCGGCCATATTCCACCATCGCCACGCGCTTGATCACGGCGGACACTCGCTCGACGATGGCAGGCTCGCCTCGCTCGATCCCGCTGGCGATTGCGTCCAGTTCGGCGATGGCGGCTCGGCGATGGGCTGCGGCCCGATAGCGCTGCACGGCGCGCCAGACCATGATGCTGAGGATGGCGGCACAGGCTGCGAGGAGGATCCAGGCACCCGGCGCCGGTGGCCAGAACGAAACTTCCGGCGGAATCGCCAGATCGCGCAGATTGGCAAGGCTTCCCGGGTCGTCGCTCATCGCGCGCTCCGGCCCTGCGCCGCCGCGACACGTCGATCGCCGCTCCGCCCGATCAGTGCGCGCAACTGGGTCGCGACATCTAGGACGGTCGATATCGGCAAGACGGGGATCGCGCGATGGCGCGAAAGGCTCGCCAGCTGGGCCCGCCACGCGGCATGCTCGGCTGAGAAACGCGTCCTCAGGCTGGATGAGGACGAATCGACTTCGATCTGACCGAGGCTTGAACTGAAGACGGCGGGGCCGACATCCGGAAGCGCGTGTTCGAGTAGATCGTGCACATAGATGGCCAGGACGTCATTATGGGCGCTGAGCTCGGTCACGAGACGTGTCGTTTCGCCATCTTCTCCGGCGGCATCGGAGATCATGCAGACCAGCCAGTCATGCGTCGCCATCCGCGCGGCGTGGCGGAGGGCTTCGTTGAGCTGGCCGGCGGCGGCGCGTGGCGCAGCCCGGCCCAGGACCTGGTTCTGCCGCACCACTTCGGAGAGCACGCGAACGACTCCGATGTCGCGCCCCTGCGGCTTGATGTCGACGATCGCATCGTCGCCGAAGACGACCGCCCCAATCCGATCACCGAGGGAGGTGACGCGCCAGGCGCCGAGCGCCGCGGCTTCCGCCGCCGCTACCGACTTCATGGCGCGCCGGCTGCCGAAGAACATCGTGCTGCGCTGGTCGACCACGAGGAGCACCGGCCGGTCGCGCTCCTCCGAGTAGACGCGGACATGTGGGGAGCCAAGGCGGGCCGTCGCCAGCCAGTCGATCGAGCGCGTATCGTCTCCCTCGAAGTAATGCCGCAGCTCCTCGAAATTCAGGCCGCGCCCGCGCAGCCGCGAGGCATGGCGGCCGGCCAGCAGGCTGTGGACCGGCTGGCGCGGCAGGAAGCTGAAGCCCTTCGCGCGATGCTTCAGCCGCAGCAGCTCGTCGAGCGCCACGAAGGCACGCGCGCCCGCTTCCTGTGCTGCCGGGCCAGTCCCTTGCCTTTCGCGCATCAAGCCCATCAGCCGCCTCGCATCAGGCCGCGACCGCAACCTGTTTGACGATCTCGTCCAGGACCCCGTCGGCCGTTACGCCATCGGCCCCTGCCTCGTAGCTCAGCGACACGCGGTGGCGCAGGCAATCATGAGCGATCGCCTGGACATCCTCGGGCGTGACATAGTCGCGCCCCTTCAGCCATGCATGGACGCGCGCACAGCGATCGAGCGCGAGCGAGCCACGCGGGCTCGCGCCGATCGCGATCCAGGTCTTCAGCTTGTCGCCGAACTCGGCCGGGCGGCGCGTCGCGGCGACGAGCCCGACCATGTAGCTTTCGACCGCGTCCTTGGTCGTGATCCTGTCGATCTCCGCGCGCGCCTCGAAGATCACCTTCTGGGCGATCTTGGGCGGCGGCTGCACGGCCTGTCCGGGCGCCGTGGCGCTTTCCGAGCGCACGAGCCGCATCACTTTCACCTCATCGGCGTCGGAGGGATAGTCGATCCGGATATGCATCAGGAAGCGATCCATCTGCGCTTCCGGCAGCGGATAGGTCCCCTCCTGCTCGATCGGGTTCTGGGTGGCGAGCACCATGAACAGGCCAGGCAGGTCGTAGCTCTTGCCGGCGACGGTGACGTGCCGTTCCTCCATCGCCTCGAGCAGCGCCGATTGCACCTTTGGCGGCGCGCGGTTGATCTCGTCGGCCAGGACGAGGTTGCCGAAGATAGGACCTTTACGGAACTCGAACTGGCCGTCGCCGCGCAGGATCTCGCCGCCGGTGACGTCCGAGGGCAGAAGGTCGGGCGTGAACTGGATGCGGCTGAAATCGGATTCGAGATTCTTCGACAGGCTTTTGATCGCCCGCGTCTTGGCGAGGCCGGGCAGCCCTTCCAACAGCACATTGCCATTGGCGAGCAGGGCGATGACCAAGCGCTCGACGACACGCTCCTGCCCGATGATGTCCTGGCTTATCCGCTTCTGGAGATCGGCAATCGCTGCCCTGGCGGTCGATCCGGCGCCTTCGGTCATCGCTTCGCTTTCCGAGATCTTCATGCTCAGCGCTCCGGCGGAAACACGGTCTTCCAGTCCGCCTTCATGTCGACGATGGTCCAGCCCTTGGCCCGGCCCTCGTCGAGAGCCTTGTCGAGCTTGCCGATGCGGGACGTGCGATCATAGGCCCATTCGCGCTCGGCGTCGGTGTGATGCACGATCAGCGCGAGGCGGGCGCGGTCGCCGGCCGCCGTGTATTGCAGCATCTGCAGGTCGCCGTCGGAGTTGCCGAAGGCGAGGATCGGGCGGCGCCCGATGGCGCGGTTGATGCCGACGGGCTTGCCCGGACCGTCGTCGACGAACTCGACCTTGGCCTCCTTGAAGAGCTCGGGCTTGCCGTCCGGCCCCATGCGGAATTTCACCACGCCCGTCGAGCCGACCACCTGTTCCGGCGGGATGCCGTAGACCTTCTCGGCGAAGACCCGCATGAACTCGACGCCGCCGCCTGAGACGATGAAGGTCTTGAAGCCGTTGGCCCGCAGATAGGCGAGCAATTCGAGCTGCGGCAGGTAGACCATCTCGCTATACGGGCGCTTCTTCACCGGATGCCGGGCCGTGCTCAGCCAGTCGGCGACGGATTTCTCGAAGTCCCGCGTCGTCATGCCGGTATGGGTTGCCGCCATGACTTGCAGCAGCCCCTTCTGGCCCGAGGCGGCAAGCCCCTTCATGTCGCCTGCGACGATCGACCGATAGGGCTCCGTGCTCTTCCAGTCCGGGCGCTGGGGAGCGAGCCGCTTCACCTCGTCGAAGGCGAACTGGAGCTGGAAATAGACCGGCTGCTCGGCCCAGAGCGTGCCGTCATTGTCGAAGGTCGCGATCCGCTCCGCCGGCTTGACATAGTCCGGGCCACCCTCTCGCGTGACCTTCCCGACAAAGTCGACGATGGCTGATTTCGCCTTGCCCTCGTTCCAGGAGGGCAAGGGGTCGGTTTGGGCGAAGGCGCCGACAGTCGCAGCGGAAAGGCCGACCAGCATTGCCGCTGCGCCGGCTAGGATACTGCGCCGGCTCAATCCGGCCGGGCGGTACTGTCGCGTGTTCATGATGTGGCCCTCGCGGAGTGATTGTTGAAGCGGTCTCATTCCCGTCCTCCACCGGTAAACCAGCGGTAATACGGGTTGCCGGGGGCGGCCTGTGCCACCCGCCGCATCTGTGTCGTCCAGCGCGCCCTCTCGCCGGCATAGGCGGCGAGGCTGGCGTCATAGAAGGTGAGGAGGGTGTCGGTTTCGCGGGCAAGGGCCGCCTTGAAGGCGTCGTCGGTTCCGGCGACGGCCGGCGCGCGCTGCATGTCCATCAGGGCCGGCAGGGTCGTGGCCAGCTCTATGCGGCGGACCCAGCCGGCATACTCGATGCGGGGATCGTTGTCGGTCACCGGGCGGGCAGCGCCAGCATAGCGCTCCAGCCCGGCACGGTCTGTGACGAAGGTCGCGAGCAGGGCGGCGGGGTAGGCGATGCCGACCTCTGCGAGGGCCTTTGCTACCTCCGGCTGCGCGAGCCGATCCGCGATGCGGGGCAGGTCGAGCGCCACCGGTTCCAGCGAACCGATCAGCAGCATCTCGTGAAGCTCGGTGGTCCAGAGCGTGGCGTGTGGGAAGACGTCGAGGAAGCTGCGCACCAGCGAACGCGTATCCTCGTCGTTCTGCGTCGGCAGCGGCAGCCATTGTGCGGCGAGGCCGCCTTCGGCGAGGCGCGAGCGTGCGAGCGCATAGAAGTCGCTGGAATAGAGGTTCGCGACGCCGGAAGCCGAGGGCGGTGGCGGTTCGAGCGTAATGAGATCGTAGCGATCCGGGTTGCGCAGAAGCTCGCGGCGCCCGTCGCGCAGCCGGATATCGAGGCGGGGATCATGCGCAGCCTGGAAATTGCCGTCGAAGGCCGAAGCCGCGCGCACGACACTCGGCAGCAGCTCGGCGACCACTCGCTTTTCGAGGCCAGGATAGGTGAGGAGGGCGCCGGCCGTGATGCCGGTGCCAAAGCCGATCACCAGCGCCGATTTCGGCTCGCGATTGTGGATGATCAGGGGCAGCAGCGCCTGCAGTCGCATGTAGCGTAGCGACGGCATCGCATCGCCGGAATTCGAGACACCCTGGATATAGAGGCGGCGGAAGCGGTTGCGGCCCGAATTGCGCTCGACCACCGCGACCGTGCCGCCGAGGCCTTCCTCATAGGAGACCAGGCTTGCCCCGCGCGCTCCGGGCAGCAGCGACGCGAGGCGGTCGGCGGGGAGGAGGAGCGCGGTCAGACAGGCCAGGGAGCTGACGGCGAGCGCACCGACCCAGGCCTTCGAGGCGCCGCGCCGCTCGCGCAGCGCCGCGACCGCGCCGATCGCCCCGGCAGCAATGGCGAGGACGGCCAGCGTCCGCACGAGGCCGAGCATGGGAACGAGCACGAAACCGGTGAGCAATGTGCCGAGAATGCCGCCGAGGGTGTTCAGCGCCACGATCGTGCCGACGCTGCGGCCGACTTGGCGCGGATCGACGGTCAGGCGAAGCGCGGCAGGGAAGGCCGCTCCGAGGAACAGCGTCGAGGGAAGGACGACGCAAACTGCGGCGACGGCGAAGCGGGCCGACATGCCGGCGAAGGCGCTCCCGGTCAGTTGCAACACGAGCGCTTCGACCCAGCTCTGCAGCTGGATCAGCCAGGGGCCGAGCGCGGCGATGGCGAGCGCGGCCGAGAGGCCGGCCGCAGCGATGAGCAGCCCGAAGACGCTCCACGGATGCCTGACGCGATCGGCCCACCGGGCATAGATTGCGGCACCGAGCGAAAGGCCGGTGAGATAGGTCGCCAGCAGGACCGAGAAGGCGAAGCTGCGCGTGCTCATGAAGGGCACGATCGACTGCGACCAGACCACCTCGTAGCCGAGGGCGATTCCGCCCGCGATCGAGTACAGGCCGATCGCCAGCAGGGCGCCGGCCGGGAGCCGGCTATCTGCTGTTTCGGGGGAAGCCGGAGGGGCGACGCTGGCGCCCTGGCTCGATGCCAGCGCCAGAACGGCCGCGACCAGGCAGATAGCTGCTGCGACGAGGGCTGCGCCGCGAATGCCGGCAGCGGGAATGACGACGAAGGAGGCCAGCAGGGCGCCGGCGATGGCGCCAGCCGTGTTGGCGGCATAAAGGCCGCCACCGACGCGGGCGACATCCTTGCGCTGGCCAGCGGCGAAGCGCGTCAAGGCCGGCAAGGTGCCGCCCATCAGCACGGCCGGAAGACCGACCAGCAGGAAGACCATCGCCCAGGCGAGCAACGGGCTCGTCGCTTCAAGCCGGGCGAAGAGTGGGGCGGCCTGCGACAGGCCGAGCGTCGTCAAAACGGCAAGGACGGCAACGCCGGCTTCGAGCGCCGCATAGAGGCGCAACGGCCGGGCGCTGCGGTCGGCCACGCGGCCGAGGAGGAAACCACCGATAGCCAGCCCGGCGAAGAAGGCGCTGACGCCGGTGCTTACCGCGTAGACATCGACACCGACGACAAGCGTGAGCTGCTTGATCCAGAGCACCTGGCAGATCAGCGCCGCCAGGCCCGAAAGAAACAGCAGGAACCCGGGAAGGATATTGCTGCCCACGCGCAGTTCAGCGCTCCCGGCCGGGGAACGCACGGTTCTCCGGCCGGAACGCGGTGGCACCGGGGCCTGCTCGGTGCGTGCCAAGGTCACTTCTTGGTCTTCTCGTCCTTGAGCAGGATGTCGATGGCCTCGATGACCTTTTTGCCGGGATTGGCCTTGCAGTAGACGATGAGCTTGTGCTCGCCCGCCTTGGCGCGGGTGATATGGGCGTAATGCTTCTTGGCCAGGCCGTTGTACCAGCCGCTGTACCAGGCAGCCAGCATGTCGGCGTCTTCCTGATAGGTGTTGGCGAGCTGGGCGCAGGTCAGTTCCTGCACGTTGATGAAGCCCTCGGCGTCCGCATAGGCGGAGAGCTCGGTCTGGGCGTTCGCGGAGACGGACACGGCCGCGGTCATCGCTGCGGCGCAAGCGGTCGAGACGAGGAAACGAGTGATGGTCATGATGAAAGCCTTGTCGGGTTGAATGAGAGGTGCCGGCCGCCCTCGGGCGGCCGGCTGGGCGATCATTCCAGGCCGCGCTTCTTAAAGGACTCGTCGATCTTCTTGTCGACCTGCTTGCGAATGCCCTCGATGCTGAAGCTCGCCGGGCGCTGGCTCGGCGGATATTCGGCGAAGGTCTCGAGGAACGCACCCGCCCTCATCTGCGCCACGCCAACCATGTAGGCGTTCTCGGTCCGCCACTGGTCGTAGCCGCTGCCCGAGATCTCGGCGTGCTCGTAAGGGTCCATCCTGAGGTTGAACATCTTGGGCAAGCGCAGACGGGTGAAGGGGTTCGCCCAGACATCCATCTGGCCCTGCTGTTCCTGCTTCTCGAAGACCATCTTCCAGTTGCCATAGCGCATCGCGACGAGGTCGCCGTCGTCATTGAAATAGTAGAACTCGTTGCGCGCGCTCTTGTCGGTCTTGCCTGTCAGGAAATCGAGCTGGTTGAAGCCATCGAGATGGTTGCGGAAGGTGACCGGGTTGCCTTGCGGCTGCCAGCCCTTGAGCAGGCGTTCCTTGACGTCGGTATCGCCGGCGGCGGCGAGCAGCGTCGGAAACCAGTCGAGGCCGGAGACGATGCCGTTGTTGATCTCGCCGGGCTTGACCTGGCCGGGCCAGCGGATCATCGCCGGTACACGGAAGGCGCCCTCCCAGTTCGTGTCCTTCTCCGAGCGGAACGGCGTCGTTGCCGCATCCGGCCAGGTGAAGGCGTTGGGGCCGTTATCCGTGGCGAAGACGACGATGGTGTTCTGGGAAACGCCCATATCGTCGAGCGCCTTCAGCAGCTTCCCGACATTCTGGTCCATCTCCCACATGCCGTCGGCGTATTCATTGCCGGGCATGCCGCTCTTGCCGCGATACTCCGGCCGCACATGGGTGAAGACGTGCATGCGGGTGAAGTTCATCCAGGTGTAGAAGGGCTTGTTGGCCCGCGCCTGGCGCTGCATGAAGTCGATCGCGGCGCCGGTCGTCTCGTCGTCGACCGTTTCCATGCGCTTGCGGGTCAGCGGCCCGGTGTCCTCGATCTTGCCGTCGGCCGAGGTCTTGAGGACGCCGCGCGGCGACATTGCCTTGACGAAGGCTGTGTCATCCTTGGGCCAGTAGGGTCGCTCCGGCTCTTCCTCGGCGTTGAGATGGTAGAGATTGCCGAAGAACTCGTCGAAGCCATGCGCGGTCGGAAGATACTCGTCGCGGTCGCCGAGATGGTTCTTGCCGAACTGGCCGGTGGCGTAGCCGAGCGGCTTGAGTGCCTGGGCGATGGTGATGTCGCCCTTCTGCAGGCCGACGGTCGCGCCCGGAATGCCGACCTTGCACAGGCCGGTGCGCAGGCAGGTCTGGCCGGTGATGAAGGTCGAACGCCCGGCCGTGCAGCTGTTCTCGGCGTAATAGTCCGTAAACAGCATGCCTTCCTTGGCGATCCGGTCGATGTTCGGAGTCTTGTAGCCGACGAGCCCGTGCGTATAGGCGCTGATGTTCGCCTGGCCGACGTCGTCACCGAAGATGACGAGGATGTTCGGCTTGGCCTGGGTCTGCGCCTGCGCGGGGGTGGGGGCAGGTCTGGTCTGTGCCTCGGCGGGCATGACGAGCGAAACCGAGCCGACCGTGACCGCCGCGGCTACCGCAGCGCAGGCCAGGAGCAGACGCCGCCTCAGCGTCGCCTTTCGAGGTGGTGGTCCTGCCTGGGAAACGAGATCTGGCAGTCCGATCATGGCTGTCTTCTCCTCTGCTGCGGGTGCCTCATGCGCCCGGGTCAGTCATTTCAGCGCGCTGTACCGGCGCCGGGCCGGACCACGCAGCGGAAGCCGAGGTGGCAGGTCGAGGTGTCGACCGGCTCGGCGTGGCGGGCGGCCGGGCGGTAGCGCCGGCAGTAGTTCGGAGCGCACAGGAACGAGCCGCCCTTGATCACGCGGCGCGGAATCCGGATCTGGGGCTGGCGCGGGTCGAAACTCGCGTCTTCGCGGGCCCCGCGCGGGTTCTTCGGAATGCAGCAGGCCTTGGCCGCATCGGGCTCATGGCCGGCGGAGAAATAGTCGCTCGTCCACTCCCAGACATTGCCGATCATGTCGTGGAGCCCGTAGCCATTGGGCGGGAAGGAGCCGACCGGGGAAGTCCGCTCGTAGCCGTCGAGCTTCAGGTTCTCGTTCGGGAAATTTCCCTGCCAGGTATTGGCCATCTGGCGGCCCTCGGGGGCGAGGTCAGCGCCGTCCCAGGCGTATTCGGCTCCGTCCAGCCCGCCGCGCGCGGCAAATTCCCATTCGGCTTCGGTCGGAAGGTCGGCACCGATCCACTGCGCGTAGGCGAGCACGTCGCGGTAGGCGACATGGACGACCGGATGATCGTCCAGTCCGCGATTGGTGGAGTTGCGCCCGTTCGGCCGCCGCCAGTTCGCACCGAACTCGAAGGACCACCACTGGCTCCAGTCGCGCAGATCGACGGCGCGGCCGGGGGCGCGGAAGACCAGCGAACCGGCCTTGAGCATATGGGGCAGGGCGCCGGGATAATCCTTCGGGTCGGGCGGAATGTCCGCGGAGGTGCGGTGGCCCGTTGCCTCGACGAAGGCGCGAAACTGCCGGTTCGTCACCGGCGTGGACTGAATCCAGAAGCTATCGACCGCGACGCGATGGACGGGCGCTTCTTCCGGATAATGCGCGTCGGAGCCCATCCGGAACGTACCGCCGGGAATCCAGACCATGCCGTCGTGCGGCGGGACCGGTTCCCGCTGCGAGGTCTCTGGGTTTGCAAGCGCTGGGTCCGACGTCATGGCGCGACCTTAGGCAAGGAGCGATGCCGCCTCCATCAGGGAAAACCCTAGCCCGGCACCCGGGGAGCGATCGGAGCACGACGGCACAGAAATGCCCAGCCTGTTCTTCCGCCTTGCGTCGCGCAGGCTGACTGTGAGTGGCTTCAGCGCGTCCGGTTTGGTTGGGGGGAATGCCGGTGCTGTCTCAGAGCCTCAGAGGCCGCGCTTCTTGATGATCTCCTCGAGCGAACAATTGAAATCAATTCCGGCGAAGATCAGCCAGCGCGATGTGCCGCGCCCTTGGCTGATGGCGACAGGCAAGCGTGGAAACCCAGCGAAGCGTCCGTGAGAACATCTCGCGGCGCTATCGATTGCAGCGGTTGTAGCGTGTTTCGACCTCCGGAAACTCCGGATCGAAGCGGACCAGCGTGTTGTCGTCCTTGAAACGGACGGAGATGCTCATGGTGTCGAAGGTGATGGCGTCCTTGCAGCTCAGCAGGAAGTTCAGGACATCGCCCTTCGGCTTCGTCGAGATGAGGTCGCAGGTCGAGCGCACGCCGCGGACGTGCTTGCCGTCGACGATGAAGCCAGACCAGACGTCGCCCTTCTGCTTCTTGAACGTCAGGCGACCCTGGCGCTGGACGAACACCTGGTCGCACGTCGCGGCATCGCTCACCCAGGCGCCTTGGAGACGATCGGGGGAGGCGGACGCCGTGCTTGCCGCGAGCAGGAACGACGAGGCCGCGATGGCAGCCAGGGTGGTTGTTCGGACACTCATGCTTCTTCTGCCTTTCGATGGATCGGCGATCTTGCTGCGTACGAAAGCCCCCCGCGCCGATGCCGATTGGCATGGAGGGCGTTGATGATGGGAGGGCTCGCGGCCAAGCCCTAGCGGCGGAAGCCGCCATGGAATCCGCCGGCTCGGATACCTCCGCCATGGAACCCGCCTCCGCCAAAGCCGCCACCAGCGAATCCGCCACCGGCAAAGCGTCCGCCACTGAAGCCGCCGCCGCGGAACCCTTCCAGCCTCTCGCCATGGAAGCGGCCGACCTGCTCGCGGTTCAGGCCGCCGATCTCGCCACCTCCGGCATTGGCCCAGCGGCCATTCTGATGCTGCTGCCAGCCCTGCGCACCACGCCGGAAGACCTCGCCGTTGCGCCCGGCGTAGTGGTCGTTCGCCAATGGGTGGTGCTGGGCGATGTTCGCCCGCGCATTGCTGCGCAGATCGGCCCGCTGGCCGGGAGCGAGGCCGCCGCGCCCGCCCAGGCGGTTGTCGAGCCGGCCGTGGACCGCGTTGTTGGTCCAGCGGTTGTAGATGTTGGCATGGTTGAAGTTGAACTGATTGAACTGGTTGAAATTGTTGATCACGACGTTGTTGTGACCCCAGCCCCAGCCGCCGGCCCAACCCCAGGCGCCGCCGGCCCAGGCCGCGCCGGCGATCGCGCCGAGTGTGAAGCCCGTGACCGCACCCCAGGCGAAGGCCGCGCCATAGCCGTAGGTCAGTGGCGCCGGATACCAGGCGGCGCCGATCCAGGCCGGATAGACATAACCTGTGCCGTAGACCACCACGCCGCCGGGCGCCGCGACGGTGCCATAATAGCCCGGCGTGTAGCCGACAAAGACCATCTCCGGCGTCGCGCGGTAGACTTTGACGTAGGTGACGAAATGCAGCGGTGAGCTCGGTGGGATCACATAGATTGCCGCCGGCACCTCGGTCGCGACCGCCCATGGGCCGCTCGGGCCGCTCGCCACGAACCAGACGCCGTTCTGGACGGCATAGTAGGCAGCGCCCGCCTTGATGACGGGAACGGCGGCATTCACGACATATTCGAGGCTGGTGCCTTCGATCGGCTTGAGCTGCGGCTTGCCGTCGTATTGGACGGTCGCTTTCGCCTTCTTGCGATCGACGGCGGCGGTCTGCGGAATCTGGTTGTCGATCTGCGAGTCCTGCGCCTGCACCGTTCCGCTGACCGAGGCGAGGACATCGCCCTTGGGGTGGCTGTCGGGGATCTTGGCGAAATCGGCCGGCAGCTTGTCGCTCGCGGCGAAGCTCCACGGGCCATTCGCCAGTGATTTCGAATGGAACCAGCGTCCGGCAGCCAGGACGTAGTTATCCTGGTTGGCGACATCGACGATGACATGGCTGCTGGTGTTCTTGACGTAGAGCAATTCGGTACCGGGGATCGGCAGGTACTCAGGCTGCCCCGCGCTCTGGATCAGCTCGGCCGGCGACAGGCTGACATGCAGGCTCGGAACGGCGCCGGCCTCGACGGCCTGGGCGATGTCAGCGGGAGGCGCGTCCATGAGGTTGACATGCGTTCCGGGGGCCTTCTGGGCCGCGGCGAGTGCCGAGGGCGGGTTGGCGGCGACCGCCCACGGACCTTCCGGCGCCTTGGCGCTCCACCACTTCTTGAGCGCGCGCAGATAATAGGTGGCGCCTGCCTCGTCGAAGAGAATGAGCGCTGGTGTGTTGATCACGCGCAGCAGCTTGCTGCCGGCCACTTGCCGCAATTCGGGCTTTCCGTCGATGAGGACGAGCAGGGCAGGGGTCGCGCTGAAGATGATCCTGGGCGGGTCGTTGCGGACCGCGACGGCCTGGCTCGTCTCGGCTTCCGAGACGGCAAGGCTCGATTGCAGGCGCGAGAGGGAAATGCTCCGAAGGCCGTTCGATGCATGCTGGCGCAGAGTCGCGACGACGACATCGGTGCTGCCGGCATCCGAGGGGAAGGTGGCTCGGGTGACCTCGATATTATCAAGCGCGACGAGATCGCTCTGCTTGTCGATGGCGGTGCGCGCCTTGAACCAGATCACG
>JAESFK010000472.1_pt1 | contig 20189 bp, 15 predicted proteins | sample 9269391 | NCBI WGS metagenome assembly JAESFK01 (sample SAMN14506231, study PRJNA617097) | algae metagenome | isolation source: Drouetiella hepatica UHER 2000/2452 and co-occurring heterotrophs from... | place: Slovakia: Slovak Paradise National Park, Hrabusice, Kosice Region | collected 2000-01-01
CTGGTCGCCGAGATCCGCGCCCGCGGAGCTGCGGGATGGGTCGCCGACCAGCTCGACCCGATGCGCAGCGTCCCCGACGCGACCTGCGACGCCCTCGTCGGCCGCCTCTTCCCGCTGCTCCCGCTGGCCACCTGGGAGGTCCACGACCGGTACTGGCCGAACAGCACCGGCGACCTCGGCGACACGGTCATCCAGTCGACGGTGGCGCGAGCGCTGTGGTCGCGGCGCCAGCTGCTCGAGGTGATGGTCGAGTTCTGGACCAACCACCTCGTCGTCACCGCCCCGTGGGGCGAGACGTGGGACAGCGTCCACCGCTACCACGTCGACGTCATCCGCACGCACGCCCTCGGCCGGTACGCCGACATGCTCGTCGCCGCCGCGCGCCACCCCGCCATGCTCGCCCAGCTCGACAACAAGTCCTCGACCAAGCGCTCCCCCAACGAGAACTTCGGCCGCGAGGTCCTCGAGCTGCACACCGTCGGCGTCGACGGCGGGTACGCCGAGTCCGACATCCGCCGCTCGGCCCTGGCCCTGACCGGGATGTCCACCGACGAGGAGTCCGGCGAGTACCTCTACCGGCCGATCCGCCACCACACCGGCCCGCTGACCGTCATGGGCTGGTCGAGCCAGAACGTCTCCGCGTACGGCGAGAAGGTGGGCATCGCCTACCTCGAGTACCTCGCGCGCCACCCGCGGACCGCCCGGCGGATCGCGACCAAGCTGGCCACCCGCTTCGTCTCCGACGTCCCGCCGACGAGCCTCGTCACCTCCCTCGCCGCCGTCTACACGAAGAACGACACGGCGATCGCCCCGGTCCTCTCCGCGCTGTTCGCCTCGCCCGAGTTCGCCGCGTCGGCGGGCCAGAAGGTCAAGCGCCCGCTGGAACGGATCATCTCCACCTCGCGCATCCTCGGTGTCGCCCCCGGGCCGGACACCCGGGCCTGGCTCTCCGGGCTCGCCTGGTACGCGCGCGTCGCCGGGCAGGCCCCGCTCGGCTGGCCCGCCCCCAACGGCTACCCGGACGTCGCCGCCGCCTGGGCCGGCGCCAACGCCACCCTCACCGCCTGGAACTGGACGATGGCCCAGGGCTGGACGGCCGCGGACACCACCCAGGACGAGGTCGTCTACCCGGCGCTGCGCTCGCTGCTGCCGGCGACCCTGCCCGCGACCCACGGGGCGATGGTCGACGCCCTCGCCCTCCGCCTCCTCCAGGGGCCCCTCCCGGCCGCCAAGCGCGACGCCGTCTGCGCCTTCCTCGACAAGACCGCGGCCTCGCCGCTGCGCAGCACCGACGCCGCCGTCGGGTGGCGCCTGCCCTACGTCGTGGCGCTGCTCCTCGACACCCCCGAGTTCGCGACCCGCTGAGGACCCCGACGATGACGCTGCCCACCACCCCCGCCCCGACCGACGCCGTGTCGCAGGCCCCGTCCGTCGCCGCCTGCGGCTGCCCCGAGGGCATCGCGGTGTCCGGGGTCGCCCGGCGCGGCGTGCTCGCCGGCGCCACGGCCCTCGGTGCCGCCGGTGCCGCCGTGGCCCTCGCCTCCCCGGCCGAGGCGCTCACCCGGCTGACCTTCGCCGACAGCGGCTACACCGGCGACACCCTCGTCGTGCTGTCCTTCCGCGGCGGCATCGACGGCCTGTCGGTCGTCGCGCCGGTCGGCGACCCCGAGTACTACGCCGCGCGGCCCTCCATCGCGGTCCCGCAGGCGCGCGGGCTCCAGCTGGACGGACGGTTCGCACTCCACCCGGCGCTGGCACCGCTGCTGCCGCTCTACACCTCGGGCAAGCTCGCCGTCGTGCACGCCGTCGGCCAGCCGAACCCGACCCGGTCGCACTTCACCGACATGGACGAGATGGAGCGGGCCGCCCCCGGCTCCTCGCTGCGCACCGGCTGGCTGGACCGGATGGTCGGCGCCACGACCACCCCCGGGCCGTTCGCGTCGACCGCCCTCGGGGCCACGAGCGCGCCCCGCTCGATGCTCGGCCCGACCGCCGAGCTGGCCATGCGCTCGGTCGACTCCTTCAGCCTCAACGGCGCCTGGGACGCGACCGAGGCGACCCGCTGGACGACCGCCCTGCGCGCCCTGCACGCCGGGGCCGCCGACCCCATCGCCGCTCCGGCCCGGGGCACGCTCGACGCCCTGTCGACCGTCGCGGCGCTGCGCGCCTCGGGGTACACGCCGGCGGGCGGGGCGTCCTACCCCTCCGGCGCGCTCGGTGACGCCCTGCGCGACACCGCCCGGCTGGTCAAGGCGGGCGTGGGGCTGCGGGCGGTGACCATCGACTCCGGCAACTGGGACATGCACAGCGACCTCGGGCGCAGCGACGGCGGCTGGATGTTCCGCCAGCTCACCGAGGTCGGGCGGGCGCTGGGCGCCTTCATGACCGACCTCGGTACCGCCGCCGACCGGGTGACCCTCGTGACCCTCTCGGAGTTCGGGCGGCGGGTGGCCGAGAACGGGTCCGGCGGCGTCGACCACGGGTACGGCAACGTCTCGTTCGTGCTCGGCGGTGGGGTCGTCGGCGGCTCGGTCTACGGCACCTGGCCGGGCCTGGCCGCCGCGCAGCTCCAGGCCGGCGACCTCAGGGCGACGACCGACTACCGGTCGGTGCTCGGCGAGGTGCTCGAGAAGCGCTGCGGCGTCACCGCCTCGACCGTGCTGCCGGGACTCCCCTCGGCCCGCCTCGGCCTGGTCCGCGCCCGCACCTGAGGCCCGCTCCCCGTCGGTCGAGGTGACAGGCGACCAGCATCCGGTCGGTTTTCACCTCGACCCAGCAGGACACCCAGCCGGTCGAGGTGAAAGGCGACCAGCAGCCGGTCGGGTTTCACCTCGACCCAGCAGAACAGCCAGCCGTTCGAGGTGAACGGCGACCCGCATCCGGTCGAGTTTCACCTCGACCCGGCGACGACTACGCCGAGCGGGCGGGGAAGGCGCGCTGGCGCAGGCTGCGCCGACGGCGGGTCAGCTCGAGACCGGTCTCGGCCGTCTCGGGCGCGATCTTGCGGCGCAGCGTGCCGGTGGGCACCACCCGCCGGGTGACGACCGACCCGAACCCGAGCCGGGCGAAGAAGCGGTTCGCCTCCCGGCTGGTCGTCGGCACGTTCGAGACGACGAGCTCGCACCCGGCGCGCTCGGCCGAGCCCAGCACCGCCGCGATGAGCTGCTTGGCGACCCCGTGGCGCCGCGCCCCGGGCGTGACCCAGAGCTGCTCGATGGCGACCTCGGGGGTCGGGCTGATGCCGAACGGGTTGTCCGTGGTGATGACGTAGCCGGCGGGCTCGCCGTCGAGGTGGGCGACGAAGGCCAGGACACCGGGCCGGCGCAGCGCGGAGGCGAGCCGGCCGTCGGTGATGGTGCGCGCGCAGACCTCCGGGCTGGAGCCGGAGTCGACGCGGGCCTCGAGCCAGAGCGCGGTGACCGCGTGGAGGTCCTCCCCCACCACTGCCACCTCGACGGGCCGTCGCGACACCGGACCTCCTCGTGAAACGGGGCCCGCGACGCGGACCGCACCGACACCGGACACTATGCCCCTCGAACCGTCACCGGATAGGGGGGTCGGCGCAGGAAATCGTCGCCCGTCGAGCCCCTCGCACCGACGGCCCGCCACCGCGCGGTGCGGCGGCAGGCCTCAGGCCTTCTCCATGCCCGCCACCACGGCCTCGGCGACCTCGCGCATCCCCATCCGCCGGTCCATCGCCGTCTTCTGGATCCAGCGGAACGCGTCGGCCTCGCTGATCTTCAGCTTGGCCATGAGCACGCCCTTGGCGCGGTCGACGGCCTTGCGCGTCTCGAGCCGCTCGCCGAGGTCGGCGACCTCCTCCTCGAGCGCCTTGAGCTCGCTCCAGCGCGAGAGCGCGATGTCGAGGGCGGGCGTGACGTCGCTGGCCGTGAAGGGCTTGACGACGTAGGCCATGACGCCGGCGTCGCGGGCCCGCTCGACGAGCTCGGTCTGGCTGAACGCCGTGAGCATGACGACGGGCGCCAGCCGCTCGGCACCGATCGCCTCGGCCGCCGAGAGACCGTCCATGACGGGCATCTTGACGTCCATGATGACGATGTCGGGCCGCAGCGAGCGGGCGAGCTCGACGGCCTGCTCGCCGTCACCGGCCTGGCCGACGACGTCGTAGCCGGCCTCACGGAGCATCTCCGAGAGGTCGAGACGGATGATGGCCTCGTCCTCGGCGACGAGGACGCGCTTGGCGGGGGCTGCACTCTGGGTCATGTGCCGGGAGCGGGACTCGAACCCGCACGCCCTCGCGGGCAGCGGATTTTGAGTCCGCCGTGTCTGCCGTTCCACCACCCCGGCCGGGGCGTCGTCAGTCTACCGACGGGCGCCCGGCCGGCCTCAGGCCCGTCCGTCGTGGGCGGCGTCGACGTAGGCGGGCGCGACGCGGTTCTTGGCGTCCCCGACACGGTGCACGCGCAGGGCGTTCGTCGAGCCCGGGATGCCGGGGGGCGAGCCGGCGACGATGACGACGTTGTCGCCCTCCTTGACCCGGCCGAGCCCGAGCAGCACCTCGTCGACCTGCATCGCCATCTCGTCGGTGTGGCGGACCTTCCCGACGAGGAAGGTCTCGACGCCCCAGGCGAGGGCGAGCTGGCTGCGGGTGGCCTGGTTGGGCGTGAAGGCGAGCATCGGGATGCGGGGCCGGACCCGGGCGAGGCGCCGGGAGGAGTCGCCGCCCTCGGTGAAGGTGATGAGGTACTTCACCCCGAGCAGCTCGCCGATCTCGGCCGCCGCGGCCGTGACCGCGCCGCCCTTGGAGTTCGGGCGGGTGCCGAGCGGGCGGATGCGGTGCAGGCCGTGCGTCTCGGTGTTCTCGATGATGCGGGCCATCGTGCGCACCGCGGCGAACGGGTTCTTCCCGACGCTCGTCTCGCCGGAGAGCATCAGCGCGTCGGCGCCGTCGAGGACGGCGTTCGCGGCGTCGGAGGCCTCGGCCCGGGTCGGGCGCGAGTTCTCGATCATGGACTCGAGCACCTGGGTGGCGACGATGACCGGCTTGGCCCGGCGGCGGGCGATCTCGCAGGCCCGCTTCTGCACGAGCGGCACCTGCTCGAGGGGCATCTCGACGCCGAGGTCACCGCGGGCGACCATGACGCCGTCGAAGGCCCGGATGATCTCGTCGAGGTTCTCGACGGCCTGCGGCTTCTCGATCTTGGCGATGACGGGCAGGCGCATGCCCTCCTCGTCCATGATCTCGTGGACCCGGCGGATGTCGTCGGCGGTGCGCACGAAGGACAGCGCGATCATGTCGACGCGCGTGCGCAGGGCCCAGCGCAGGTCGTCCTCGTCCTTCTCGGACAGGGCCGGCACCGACACCGCGACACCGGGCAGGTTGATGCCCTTGTTGTTGCTCAGCGGGCCGCCCTCGAGGACCTGGCAGACGACGTCGGTCTCGGTGACCTCGGTGGCGATGAGCGCGATCTTGCCGTCGTCGATGAGGATGCGGTCGCCGGAGTGCACGTCGCCCGGCAGGCCGGCGTACGTGGTGCCGACCTCGTGGACGTCGCCCGGGACGTCGCGCGTCGTGATCGTGAAGGTCGCGCCGTTGACGAGCAGCACCGGGCCGTCGGCGAAGCGCGCGGTGCGGATCTTCGGGCCCTGGAGGTCGGCGAGGATGCCGACCGCGCGGCCGACGGCGTCACTGGCCGCCCGGACGTCCGTGTAGACCCGCGAGTGGTCCTCGTGCGTGCCGTGCGAGAGGTTGAGCCGGGCGACGTCCATGCCCGCCTTGACGAGCTCTCGCAGGTTCTCGGCGGAGGAGGTGGCCGGGCCGAGGGTGCAGACGATCTTCGCGCGACGCATGGGTCCGAGCCTATCGGTGGAACCGTTTCCACCGTGACGCGGGCCACACCGTGGTCAGGCCCGGCCCGGCCGCCCGCTCAGGCCATGAGCGGGCGGTCGGTGGGGTGGACCGGACGCGGCAGGCGCGACGGCTTGCGCATCAGCCAGGAGTCGACCTCGTGGGCCACCGAGCGTCCCTCGGCGATCGCCCAGACGATGAGCGACTGCCCGCGCCCGGCGTCTCCGGCGACGAAGACCCCCGGCACCGAGGACATGAAGTGGCCGTCGCGGGCGACGTTGCTGCGCTGGTCCTTCTCGACGTCGAGCTGCTCGAGCAGGCCCTCGGCCTGCGGCCCGACGAAACCCATCGCGAGGAGGACGAGCTGGGCCGGGATCTCGCGCTCGGAGCCCTCGACCTTCTCGAACCCGCTCTCGCCCATGACGACCTCGTGCAGGCGCAGCGCCCGCACCCGGCCCTCGTCGTCGCCGAGCACCTCGCTCGTCGTCGTGGCGTAGACCCGGTCGCCGCCCTCCTCGTGCGCCGAGGCGACGCGGAAGAGCATCGGGTAGGTCGGCCACGGGTGGGCCTCGGCGCGCTCGACCGCGGGCTGCGGCATGATCTCCAGGCTCGTCACCGAGCGGGCGCCCTGCCGGTGCGCGGTGCCGATGCAGTCGGCCCCGGTGTCGCCGCCGCCGATGACGACGACGTCCTTGCCGTGCGCCGTCACCTGCCCCTCGACGCTCTGCCCGAGGGCGACCCGGTTGGCCGGCGGGAGGTAGTCCATCGCCTGCATGACGCCGTCGAGGTCGCGGCCCGGGACCGGCAGGTCACGCGGCACGGTGGACCCGATGGCGACGACGACGGCGTCGAAGCGCTTGCGGAGGTCGGCGCCGGTGAGGTCGCGGCCCACCTCGACACCGGTGCGGAACCGGGTGCCCTCGGACTTCATCTGGGCGATGCGCCGGTCGAGGACGGACTTCTCCATCTTGAACTCGGGGATGCCGTAGCGCAGCAGGCCGCCCGGCTGGTCGGCCCGCTCGTAGACGGCGACGGTGTGCCCGGCGCGGGTCAGCTGCTGCGCGGCGGCGAGCCCGGCGGGGCCGGAGCCGACCACCGCGACGGTCTTGCCGGAGAGCCGGTCCGGCGCCTGGGGCAGCACCGTGCCGTTCTCGAAGGCCCGGTCGATGATGCTGACCTCGACCTGCTTGATCGTGACCGCCGGCTGGTTGATGCCGAGGACGCACGCCGACTCGCACGGCGCCGGGCAGAGCCGGCCGGTGAACTCGGGGAAGTTGTTCGTGGCGTGCAGCCGGTCGATGGCCTCGCGCCACTCACCGCGCCACGCGAGGTCGTTCCACTCGGGGATGAGGTTCCCGAGCGGACACCCGCTGTGGCAGAACGGGATACCGCAGTCCATGCATCGGCCGGCCTGGCGCTGGAGCTCGGGGACCGGCTGGTCCTCGTAGACCTCCTTCCAGTCCCGGATGCGCACCGGCACCGGGCGCCGCCGCGGCAGCTCGCGCTCGCGCGTCCTGAGAAAGCCCTGGGGGTCAGCCACGGGAGGCCTCCATGATCCGCTCCCACACCTGGGGGCCGTCGGGGTCGAGGCCCTCCGCCTCCGCCCTGGCCCGCACGTCGAGGACGCGCTGGTAGGTGCGAGGCAGGACCAGGGTGAACGCCGAGCGGGCAGTGCCCCAGTCGGCGAGGAGCCGTGCCGCCACCGCCGAGTCGGTCCACCGCTGGTGGCGCTCGAGGAGGTCGTGCACGACGAGCTCGTCCTCGGCCCGCAGCGGGCGCAGGTCGACGAGCTCGGTGTTGACCCGCGCGGGGTCGAGGTCGAGGACGTAGGCGACCCCGCCGGACATGCCGGCCGCCACGTTGCGCCCGGTCGGCCCGAGGATCAGCGCGGTGCCGCCGGTCATGTACTCGAGGCCGTGGTCGCCCACGCCCTCGACGACCGCGGTGGCGCCGGAGTTGCGGACGCAGAACCGCTCGCCGACCCGCCCGCGGAGGAAGAGCTCGCCGGAGGTCGCGCCGTACCCGATGACGTTGCCGGCGATGACGTTGTCCTCGGCGACGAGCGCCGAGCCGGGCGCCGGCCGGACGACGACCCGGCCGCCGGACAGGCCCTTGCCGACGTAGTCGTTGGCGTCGCCCTCGAGGCGCAGCGTGATGCCCGCGGGGAGGAAGGCCCCGAGGCTCTGGCCGGCCGACCCGGTGAAGGTGAGGTCGATGGTGCCGTCGGCCAGCCCCTCGGGGTGGGCCTTGGTGACCTCGTGGCCGAGCATCGTGCCCACCGTGCGGTTGACGTTGCGGATGCCGAAGCGCGCCCGCACCGGCTCGCCCTGGTCGATGGCGTCGCGGGCGGCCGCGATGAGCTGGTGGTCCAGCGCCTTCTCGAGGCCGTGGTCCTGCCCGACGCGGTGCCGGATGCCGGAGCCGTCGGGGCTCTGCACCTGCGTGAGGATCGGCGAGAGGTCCAGGCCCGAGGCCTTCCAGTGCTCGACGGCCTTGCTGGTGTCGACGTGCTGGATCTGGCCGATCGCCTCCTCGATGCTCCGGAAGCCCAGGGCGGCGAGGTGCTCGCGGACCTCCTCGGCGATGTACTCGAAGAAGGTCTCGACGAACTCGGGCTGCCCGGAGAAGCGGGCGCGCAGCTCGGGGTTCTGGGTGGCGATGCCGACCGGACAGGTGTCGAGGTGGCAGACCCGCATGAGGACGCACCCGGAGACGACGAGCGGGGCGGTGGCGAAGCCGAACTCCTCGGCGCCGAGGAGCGCCGCGATGACGACGTCGCGACCGGTCTTGATCTGGCCGTCGACCTGCACGACGATCCGGTCGCGCAGCCCGTTGAGGACGAGGGTCTGCTGGGTCTCGGCGAGGCCGAGCTCCCACGGGCCGCCCGCGTGCTTGAGCGAGGTGAGCGGCGCCGCGCCGGTGCCGCCGTCGTGCCCCGAGATGAGGACGACGTCGGCGTGCGCCTTGCTGACGCCGGCCGCCACCGTGCCGACCCCGATCTCGGAGACCAGCTTGACGTGGACCCGCGCCGAGGGGTTGGCGTTCTTCAGGTCGTGGATCAGCTGGGCGAGGTCCTCGATCGAGTAGATGTCGTGGTGCGGAGGCGGGCTGATGAGACCGACACCGGGCGTGGAGTGCCGGGTCCGGGCCACCCAGGGGTAGACCTTCGGGCCGGGCAGCTGGCCGCCCTCGCCGGGCTTGGCGCCCTGGGCCATCTTGATCTGGATGTCGTCGGAGTGCGTGAGGTACATCGACGTGACGCCGAAGCGGCCCGAGGCGACCTGCTTGATCGCCGAGCGGCGCACGGGGTCGAGCAGCCGGTCGACGTCCTCGCCGCCCTCGCCGGTGTTCGAGCGGGCACCGAGGCGGTTCATCGCGACCGCGAGGGTCTCGTGGGCCTCCTTGCTGATCGAGCCGTAGCTCATCGCGCCGGTGGAGAACCGCCGGACGATGCTCTCGACCGGCTCGACCTCCGCGAGCGGCACGGGCTCGCGCGGCTCGGCGCCCCCGAGGGAGAACAGGCCGCGCAGGGTCATCAGCCGGCCGGACTGCTCGTCGACCCGCTGGGTGTACTGCTTGAAGACGTCGTAGCGCCGCTGCCGCGTGGCGTGCTGGAGGCGGAAGACGGTCTCGGGGTCGAAGAGGTGCGGCTCGCCCTCGCGGCGCCACTGGTACTCGCCGCCGACGACGAGCTTGCGGTGGGCCTGGCGGATGCCGTCGGGCGGGTAGGCCGCCTCGTGGCGCGCCGCGGTCTCGGCCGCGAGCACCCGCAGGCCGACGCCGCCGAGCTGGCTGACGGTGCCGGTGAAGAACTCGTCGACGAGGTCCTGGGCCAGGCCGATGGCCTCGAAGACCTGCGCACCGCGGTACGAGGCGACGGTGGAGATGCCCATCTTCGACATCACCTTGAGGACGCCCTTGCCGAGCGCCTTGATGAGGTTGGCGACCGCCTTCTCCTCGGTGACCTCGGTGATGTCGCCGCGCCGGACCATGTCCTCGACGCTCTCCATCGCGAGGTAGGGGTTGATCGCGGCGGCGCCGTAGCCGATGAGGAGCGCGACGTGGTGCACCTCGCGGACGTCACCGGCCTCGACGATCAGGCCGACCTGCGTGCGGGTCTTCTCCCGGATCAGGTGGTGGTGCACCGCGGAGGTGAGCAGCAGCGAGGGGATGGGTGCGGTGTCCCGGTCGGAGTCGCGGTCGGAGAGGACGACGAAGCGCACGCCCTCGGCGATCGCGGCCGAGACCTCGGCGAAGATCTCGTGGAGGCGGGCGCGCAGGGCGTCCTCTCCCCCGCTGACGTCATAGGTGCCGCGGACGACCACGGTCTCGAAGCCGGGCAGGTCGCCGTCGGCGTTGATGTGGACGATCTTCGCGAGCTCGTCGTTGTCGAGCACCGGGAAGGGCAGGACGACCTGGCGGGCGTGCGCGGCGTTGGCGTCGAGCAGGTTCCCCTCGGGCCCGATCGAGCTGGCCAGCGAGGTGACGAGCTCCTCGCGGATCGCGTCGAGCGGCGGGTTCGTCACCTGCGCGAACAGCTGGGTGAAGTAGTCGAAGACCAGCCGCGGGCGCTCCGAGAGCACCGCGATCGGGGTGTCGGTGCCCATCGACCCGAGCGCCTCGGCGCCCGTGCGGGCCATCGGCGCGAGGAGGATCTTCAGCTCCTCCTCGGTGTAGCCGAACGTGCGCTGGCGCCGCGCGACCGAGGCCGCCGTGTGGATGATGTGCTCGCGCTCGGGCAGGTCGCCGAGCTCGATGAGGCCGGCGTGCAGCCACTCCTCGTAGGGGTGCTCTCCCGCGAGGCCGGACTTGACCTCCTCGTCGCTGACGATGCGGCCCGCCGCGGTGTCGACGAGGAACATCCGGCCGGGCTGGAGCCGACCCCGGCGCACGACGTTCTCGGGCTCGAGGTCGAGGACACCCGCCTCGGAGGCGAGGACGACGAGGCCGTCGTCGGTGACCCAGTAGCGGCCGGGGCGCAGGCCGTTGCGGTCGAGGACCGCGCCGACGAGCGTGCCGTCGCTGAAGCAGACGGCGGCCGGCCCGTCCCACGGCTCCATGAACGTCGAGTGGAACTCGTAGAAGGCCCGGCGGGCGGGGTCCATCGAGTCGTGGTTCTCCCACGCCTCGGGGATCATCATGAGCACGGCGTGGGGCAGCGACCGGCCGCCGAGGTGGATCAGCTCGAGGACCTCGTCGAACGAGGCCGAGTCGGAGGCCTCGGGGGTGCAGACCGGCGAGAGCCGGGAGAGGTCGCCGGGCAGGACGTCGGACACGAGCTGGCTCTCGCGGGCGTGCATCCAGTTGCGGTTGCCCTTGACCGTGTTGATCTCGCCGTTGTGCGCGATGAGCCGGTAGGGGTGGGCCAGCGGCCAGCTCGGGAAGGTGTTGGTCGAGAAGCGCGAGTGGACCAGGGCCAGCTCGCTGGCGAAGCGCTCGTCGGAGAGGTCGGGGAAGAACGGCTCGAGCTGGCCGGTGGTGAGCATCCCCTTGTAGACGACCGTGCGGGCCGACAGGGACGGGAAGTAGACGTTGGCCGCACGCTCGGCCCGCTTGCGCAGGGCGAAGGCGACGCGGTCGAGCTCGATGCCGGTGCGGCCGTCGCGCGCGGCGACGAAGAGCTGGCGGAAGCAGGGCATCGTGGCCCGGGCCGCCTCGCCGACGAGGTCGGGGACGACGGGGACGTCGCGCCAGGCGAGGACGGTGAGGCCCTCCTCCTCGGCGATCTCGGCGATGCGGCGCTCGGCGTCGGCCCGGGCGGCCGCGTCGGTGGGCAGGTAGGCCATGCCGGCGGCGTAGGCGCCCGCGGGCGGCAGCTCGACGTCGAGGACGTCACGGAAGAAGCGGTCGGGGACCTGCGTGAGGATGCCCGCGCCGTCACCGACCAGCGGGTCGGCACCGGTGGCGCCGCGGTGGTCGAGGTTGCGCAGGGCGTCGAGGGCGTGGACGACGATGTCGTGGCCGGCGCTCCCCCGCATCGTCGCGACCATGGCCACGCCGCACGCGTCGTGCTCGTTGGCGCGCCGGTAGAGGCCGACGTCGTCGGGCTGGGCGGAGAAGCGGGCGACGCTCACGTCGCATCACCGTCCTCGGGGTCGACGGCCCCCAGGGGCGGGGCCGGGCACGGCAAGGTCAGGCGCGGACGACGTTGGCCACGTCCCGGAATGCTAGCCCCGACCCCTGTCGTCTTGCCATTCGAGCCGGGCTATCCCACATCCTGGGACTTGGAGGGCGTCTCGACGGGGTCCGCGGAGCCCTCGCCCGTCGTGTCGTCGGGCGTCGGTGCGGGCTCGTCGGCGGTGTCCTCCCGGCCTGCGGCACGGCGGCCGGTGAACCAGACGATCCACGCGCCGAGGAGGAAGACGAGGATGCTCGTCCAGACGTTGAGCCGCTGGCCGAGGATGAGCTCGGCCTCGTCGGTGCGCATCTTCTCGATGACGATCCGCCCGACCGGGTAGCCGGCCACGTAGAGCCCGAGCAGCTGGCCGGGGGCGAGGCGCCGGCGCCGGTCGACGAGGAGCAGCGCGGTGCCGAGGACCACGAGGAAGAGGAACTCGTAGAGGAAGGTCGGGTGGAAGACCCCCGCGACGACGGGGTCGCCCGCGGCGTCGGTGACCGCCCGCCCGGCCGACTGGTCCCACTCGTGGACCTCCAGCCCCCACGGGAGCGTCGTCGGCGCGCCGTGCAGCTCGTTGTTGAACCAGTTGCCCCACCGGCCGAGGGCCTGGGCGAAGGCCACGCCGGGGGCCGCGGCGTCGGCGAACTGGAGGAACGGGATGCCCGAGCGCTTGCAGCCGATCCACGCGCCGAGCGCGCCGAGGGCGATCGCGCCCCAGATGCCGAGGCCGCCGTTCCAGATCTTCACGGCGTCGACGAGGTTGCCGCCCTCGCCGAAGTACGGCCCGGGCGTCGTGACGACGTGGTAGATCCGGCCGCCGACGATGCCGAAGATGACGGCCCACGCCGACACGTCGAGGACGACGCCGGACTCGATGCCCCGGCTCGCCAGCCGCCGGCCGGTGAGCCAGACGGCGAGCACGATGCCCGCGAGGATGCACAGCGCGTAGGCACGCAGCGTCAGCGGGCCGAGCTGGAGGGCTCCGACCGTCGGGCTCGGGAGGTAGGTCAGCACGTCAGCGACCACCCCGTGCCCCGCGGGGGCCGGTCACTGGGTGGCGTCCTGGACGGCCTTCGTCAGGAGCTCGGGGGTGCCGACCTGGGCGAGGTCGAGGTCCGTGCCGTTGAGCTTGACGGTCGGGGTGCCGGAGACACCGTCCGCCGTGCTCTTGGACTCGACCGAGTTGACGTAGTCGACGTACTTGCCGGCGTCATAGCACTGCTCCCACGTCGTGAGAGCCGGCCCGGTGATGCCCGCGGTCTGCGCGAAGCCCTTGAGCTGCTCGTCGGTGAAGCCGTCGCCCTCGGTCGGCTGCTCGGCGTAGGCCTGGTCGTGGAAGGCCTGGAACTTGCCGGCGTCGGCGGCGCAGAAGGCGGCGTTGCCGGCCTTGGTCGACCACTCGTTGCGGAGGTTGTCGTCGAGGAAGTTCTTCACGTGGTAGACGAGCTTGACCTTGCCCTGGCTCGCGAGGTCCTCGACCGTCTGGCCGAGCTGGTCCTCGAACTGCTTGCAGGCCGGGCACTGGAAGTCCTCGTAGAGGTCGAGGGTCGGCGCGCCGGCGGCGGGGGTGACGTCGGAGAAGGCGGGGTACCCGGCGCCGAGGGCGGAGACGCCGGCCGGGAGCGCGTTGCCGCCCCCGGTGACCTCGTTGGTCTTGCGCGTCTCGTTGAAGATGACGCCGGCGACCACGGCGATGATCGCCACGACGACGACGACGGTGGCGACGACGATCTTGTTGGACCCGCCGCCCGTCGACTTCTGGGCGGCCTGGATCTTGGCCTGCCGGGCGTTGCCGCCCGCCTTCGTCGTGCTGGTCTTCTTCGCCATGGTGCTGGGTGTGCCTCTCAGTGTCCGGAGCCGAGCGGCTCGGGGGTGCGGGCGGGTGCCCGGTGGTGGGTGGTCATCGTCGAGCCTCGCGGACGCCCTCGGCGAGCTCGGTGGTCAGTGTGCGCAACGCCTCGAGGCGCTCGGTGAGTTCCCCGTCACCGGCGAGGGTGCGCACGAGCGCGGACCCCACGATGACGCCGTCGGCGTAGGCCGCGATCTCGGCGGCCTGCTCGCGCGTCGAGACGCCGAGGCCGATGCAGACGGGGACGTCGGTGACCTCACGGACGCGCTCGACGAGCGTGCGCGCGTCGGTGTCGACGCTCGTGCGGACCCCCGTGACGCCCATGGTGGAGGCGGCGTAGACGAACCCGCGGCACGCCGAGGTGACCCGGGCCAGCCGTTCGGGGGTGCTGCTCGGGGCGACGAGGAAGACGCGGTCGAGGCCGTGCCGCTCGCTGGCGGCCAGCCAGTCGTCGGCCTCGTCCGGCACGAGGTCCGGGGTGATGAGGCCCGCGCCGCCGGCGGCCTCGAGGTCGGCGGCGAACGCCTCCACCCCGCGCTTGAGGACGAGGTTCCAGTACGTCATGACGACCGGGACGGCCCCGGCGTCGCGAACGGCCGAGACGGCGGTGAACACGTCGTCGACGCGGACCCCGGCCTCGAGGGCGGCGGCCATCGCGTCCTGGTTGACCGGGCCGTCGATGACGGGGTCGCTGTAGGCGACGCCGACCTCGACGATGTCGCACCCGGCCTCGACGAGGACCTTCATCGCCTCGATGGAGCCCTCGACACTCGGGTACCCGACCGGGAGATACCCGACGAGTGCGGCGCGGCCCTCGGCACGGCAGCGCTCGAGCACCTCACCGAGCCGGGTGGCGTGGGTGGTGCTCACGACTGCGTCCCCTCCTCGACGAGGCCGAAGTACGCGGCGGCCGTGTGCATGTCCTTGTCACCGCGGCCGGAGAGGTTGACGAGGACGAGCCCGTCCGGGCCGAGCTCGCGGCCGACCTCCATCGCGCCGACGAGCGCGTGCGCCGACTCCAGGGCCGGGATGATGCCCTCGGTGCGGCAGAGCAGGCGGAACGCCTCCATGACCGCGTCGTCGGTGGCGTACCGGTACTCCGCCCGCCCGCTGTCGCGCAGGTGCGCGTGCTCGGGGCCGACGCTCGGGTAGTCGAGGCCGGCCGAGATCGAGTGGGACTCGACGGTCTGGCCGTCCGCGTCCTGCATGAGATAGCTCATCGCGCCGTGCAGCACGCCCGGCGTGGCGTCGCCGGCGAACCGGGCGGCGTGCCGGCCGGAGTCGACACCCTCACCGCCGGCCTCGACCCCGACGAGCCGGACCCCGGCGTCGGCGACGAAGCGGTGGAAGATGCCCATCGCGTTGGACCCGCCTCCGACACAGGCGACCACGGCGTCCGGCAGCCGGCCGGTGAGCTCGAGGACCTGCGCACGAGCCTCCTCGCCGATGATCGCGTGGAAGTCGCGGACCATCTCGGGGAACGGGTGCGGACCGGTGACGGTGCCGATGGCGTAGTGCGTCGTCGAGACGTTCGTGACCCAGTCGCGCAGGGCCTCGTTGATGGCGTCCTTGAGCGTCGCGGAGCCGTGCTCGACGGCGACGACCTCGGCGCCGAGGATCTTCATGCGGGCGACGTTGAGCGCCTGGCGCTCGGTGTCGACCCTGCCCATGTAGACCGTGCACTCCAGGCCCATCAGCGCCGCGGCGGTGGCCGTGGCGACACCGTGCTGCCCGGCGCCGGTCTCGGCGATGATGCGCGTCTTGCCCATCCGCTTCGTGAGCAGCGCCTGGCCGAGCACGTTGTTGATCTTGTGCGAGCCCGTGTGGTTGAGGTCCTCGCGCTTGAGGACCACCCGGGCGCCGCCGCAGTGCGCCGCGAACCGCGGCACCTCGGTGATGATGCTCGGCCGGCCGGTGTAGGTGGCGTGCAGGCGAGCGAGCTCGTCCTGGAACTCGGGGTCGACCGCGGCCTTCTGGCGGGCCTCGTCGAGCTGGTCGAGCGCCGGGACGAGGGCCTCCGGGACGTAGCGACCGCCGAAGTCGCCGAAGCGGCCCGGGCGGGGCAGCTCGTCGACGGTGAGGCCGTCGGCCGACGGGGCCGGCTCGAGGGGTTCGGCGGGCTGGGTCACGAGGCCTCCTCCGCCGCACCGGCGGCGACGATGGCGGCCGCGGCCGCCGTGGGGTCGCCGGTGCGCACCAGCGCCTCACCGACGAGGACGACGTCGGCGCCCTGGGCGGTGTAGGCCGCGGCGTCGGCCGGGCCGGAGATGCCGGACTCGGCGACGGTGACGACCCCGGCGGGCAGGAGCGGGCGCAGCCGGGAGAACGTGTCGGCGTGCACCTCGAGGGTCTTGAGGTTGCGCGCGTTGACGCCGATGACGGAGGCACCGGCGTCGAGGGCACGCTGGGTCTCGTCCTCGTCGTGGACCTCGACGAGCGCGGTCATCCCGAGCTCGCCGACGAGCGAGAGCAGCCGCGCGAGGGTGGCGTCGTCGAGGGCGGCGACGATGAGGAGCACGAGGTCGGCGCCGTGGGCCCTGGCCTCCCACACCTGGTAGTCGGTGACGACGAAGTCCTTGCGCAGGACCGGGACCGACACGGCGGCCCGCACGGCGTCGAGGTCGGCGAGGCTACCGCCGAAGCGCCGGGCCTCGGTGAGGACGGAGATGGCCGAGGCCCCGCCCGCGGCGTACGCGGAGGCGAGCGCGGCGGGGTCGGGGATGTCGGAGAGCGGGCCCTTGCTGGGGCTCGAGCGCTTGACCTCGGCGATGAGCGAGAGGCCCGGGCGGCGGAGGGCGGCCTCGGCATCGAGGGGCGGCGGGGCGGACGCCGCGGCGTCGCGCAGCGCATCGAGGTGCCGCGCGGACTCGCGCACGGCGAGGTCCTCACGGACCCCGGCGACGATGCTGTCGAGGACGGTGCTCACGGGCGGGGCACCGTCACCGGATCGACGGCGTCTCGACCTGGTCGCGGCCGGCCGCGCCGTACCCCGCCATCGAGAGCACCTTGCCGGCGACCCCGCCGACGACCGCGAGGACGGCGCCGCCCACGAAGAGCCAGACGTTGGGGAACACCACGGCGACGGACATGATGACGGACGCGATGATGATGATCGTCACGGCGGTCCAGGCGGCGATGCTGTGGCCGTGGTCCTCGTGCTCGTCCATGGGTCCACCTCTGCGGTCGGGGGCCCGGCGGGCCCGGAAGGTCGGGTGCTCGACGTCGATTCTGTCAGGTCCGGCGCTCGTCGCCGACGTCGGTCGGGTCCCGCCCGGCCGAGAGGTCGTCCCACGCCGTGCCGACCCGCTCGCCCCGCGACCCGGCGACGTGGCCCTCGGGCGACCCGGCCCGCTCGTAGCGCGAGGAGGGGGCGGCCCAGCGGCGCCGGCCGACCATCGCTCCTGCGAGGGCCGCCACCGTGACGACGAGCCCGAGCACGGCCACCCAGGGCCACACGGTGGCGGACGCGATGGCCTCGACGGTCCCCGTGCGGCCGACGCGGGCCGCGGCCACGGGTCCGAGCACCGCCGACGGGTCGAGGAGCACGCGGCCGACGAGCACCCCCGCCGTGCCGAGGCAGAGCACCCAGAGGACGAGGCCGACGAGCCGCCCGACCCGACCCGCTGCGACGACGGCCACGGCGGCGGCCGCGACCGCGAGGGCGACCGCGGACAGCCCCGGCGCGACGTCGGCCCCGGTGGCCACGACCCGGCTGCCGCCCAGCACGGCATCGGCGACCGTGCCGCTGACCCACGGCCGGAACCCGGCGACGAGGACCACCCCGGCCCCGAGCAGGGCGAGGAGGGCGACCGGCCCCTTGCCGGTGAGCCGCCTCACGTGACCGTCCGCATCGCCCCGGCGGTCGCGACCGCCCGCAGCGCCGCGGTGGCCTTATGGACGCACTCCTCGAACTCGCGCGCCGGCACCGAGTCGGCGACGATGCCCGCGCCGGCCTGCACGTGCGCGACGCCGTCCTTGACGACGGCGGTGCGGATGGCGATGGCCATGTCGAGGTCGCCGTGGAAGTCGAGGTAGCCCACGACGCCGCCGTAGACCCCGCGCCGCGAGGGCTCGTAGCGCTCGATGAGGGCCAGGGCCCGGGGCTTCGGGGCACCGCTGAGGGTCCCCGCCGGGAAGGTCGACACGAGGACGTCGTAGGCGCTGGCTCCGGGCCGGGTGTCGCCGACCACCGTGGACTCGATGTGCATGACGTGGCTGTAGCGACGGACGTCCATGAACTCGACGACGTCGACCGTGCCCGGGCGGCAGACCCGCTGGAGGTCGTTGCGGCCGAGGTCGACGAGCATCACGTGCTCGGCGCGCTCCTTGGGGTCGGCGAGCAGCTCGTCGGCGAGGCGCACGTCGTCCTCGGGGGTCTTGCCGCGTGGCCGGCTGCCGGCGATGGGGTGGGTGATGGCCCGCTCCCCCGTGACCCGGACCAGCGCCTCGGGGCTGCTGCCGACGACGGTGTAGTCGGAGCCGTCGGCGTCCGGCAGCCGGAAGAGGTACATGTACGGGCTGGGGTTGGAGGCCCTCAGCGCGCGGTAGACCTCGAGCGGGTCGGCCGGGCAGTCGAGCGAGAACCGCTGTGAGAGAACCACCTGGAAGACCTCCCCGGCGCGGATGTCCTCCTTGGCGAGCTCGACGACCTCCTCGTAGCGGCTGCGCGTGGTGTTCGAGCGCACCTGCGCCATCGCCGCGTCGACGGCCTCGGTGTCGACGACGGCGACCGTGCTCGGCGCCGGGGCGGCGAGCGCGGCGGTCATCGTGTCGAGCCGGGCGACGGCGTCGGCCCAGGCCTCCTCGACCCGCTCGTCGGTGTCGTCGTAGTTGACGGCGTTGGCGACGAGGAGGATCGAGCCGTCTGCGTGGTCGAGCACCGCGAGGTCGGTGGCGAGGACCATCGACAGCTCGGGGAGGCCGAGCTCGTCGGGCAGCTCGGCGGGGACCTTCTCCCAGCGCCGGACGGCGTCGTAGGAGATGGCGCCGACCATGCCGCCGGTGAGGGGCGGCAGCCCGGCGATCGGTGGGGTGGCCAGCGCCTCCATCGTGCCGCGCAGCGCCTCGGTGGCCAGGCCCTCGGTCGGCACGCCGACGGGGGGCTCGCCGACCCAGTGGGCGAGGCCGTCCTTCTCGGTGAGGGTCGCGCGGCTCGCGGCCCCGACGATCGACCACCGCGACCACACCCCGCCGTGCTCGGCGGACTCGAGGAGGAAGGTTCCGGCGCGGTCGCCGGCGAGCTTGCGGTAGACCCCGACCGGGGTCTCGGCGTCCCCCATCAGCCGGCGCACGACGGGGATGACGCGCCGGTCGCGGGCCAGGACGCCGAAGACGTCGAGGCCCGGCCAGGTCTGCCCGTACGCGAGGTCGGGGGTCTCGGCGGCGGGTGTGCTCACTCCGCCGCACCGACCCTCGCACCGAGGTCGCCGGCGTCGAAGCAGGTGCGGTCGCCGGTGTGGCAGGCGGCCCCGACCTGGTCGACCCGCACGAGCACGGCGTCGCCGTCGCAGTCCAGGGCCACGGACCGGACGTGCTGGACGTGGCCGGAGGTGTCGCCCTTGCGCCAGTACTCGGAGCGGCTGCGCGACCAGAAGGTCACCCTGCCCTCGGTCAGCGTGCGGCGCAGCGCCTCGTCGTCCATCCAGCCGAGCATGAGCACCTCGCCGGTGTCGTGCTGCTGGACGACGGCGGCGACGAGGCCGTGCTCGTCGCGCTTGAGGCGGGCGGCGAGGGCGGGGTCGAGGGCGAGGTCGGACGGCACCTCGTCATTCTGCCGGGTCGGGTGCCGGGCGCAGGCGGCGGTCCAGGGCGAGCACCCCCGCGAAGAGCAGCAGGAAGAGGACGGTGATGCCGACGCAGGCGACGACGACCGCGCCCACGCCGTCCTCCCTGTGGTCGAGGAACGGGTACGGGTACCAGCCGCTCAGGGCGCCGACGACGAGGGTCCACACGGTCCACGCCACCGGCCAGACGAGGGCCTCCCCGACGGTGCGCCAGGAGATGCGGGGCCTCGGACCGGCGAGCACCCAGACGAGTACCGCGAGCACCGGCACGACCATGTGGAGCAGCTTGTCGGCGGCCCAGTCGGCGCCCTCGAGGTCGAGCAGCGGGCGCAGCAGCACGAAGTGCACCAGCCCGGTGACCGTGATGCCGACGATCGCGGCCAGGCGCACGGGCCGGAACCAGCGCCCGTCGCGGGCCGGGTCGCGCCAGAGCTGCCACGCGGTGACCGCGACGAGGAGGTTGCTCTGGATCGTGAAGTAGGAGACGAGCCGGCCCAGCCGGGTCGCGAGGGGCGGCACCGCGGTCTCGTCGAGGACCCGGCCCCCCTGGAGCACCAGCACGGTCTGGAGCACGAGGGCGGCGGTCGCGACGAGGGCGACGACGAGGTGTGCCTGGCGGGCGCGCTGAGG
>JAESFK010000473.1_pt1 | contig 20123 bp, 19 predicted proteins | sample 9269391 | NCBI WGS metagenome assembly JAESFK01 (sample SAMN14506231, study PRJNA617097) | algae metagenome | isolation source: Drouetiella hepatica UHER 2000/2452 and co-occurring heterotrophs from... | place: Slovakia: Slovak Paradise National Park, Hrabusice, Kosice Region | collected 2000-01-01
CGATCCGGGAAGGCTGCGGCGAGCCCGCGCGTCGCGCCATTGGTGCCGCCCTTCAGGCGGTGGATGTCCTCGCCCATGATGACGATGGATGCGTCCGTTTCCATCCGGCGATGCAGCACGTCGGCGATGGCATCGACGAACCTGCGCTCGACCGTCGTGCCCGTGGGCGGGCCATTGGAAGCAAGTGCCGGCAGTTCGCCGCGCAGTCCGACATCGACGAAGGCCGTGTCGGGCCAGAGATCGGGGCGGATGCGGCGGCGGTTGCCCTCCGGTTCGAGCAGCCGACCGGCGATGTCCTTCATCAGGGCGACCGCGCGCTCGCGCAGATCCGCGACGGTTGTCTCATCGATCAGGCCCAACGCCGTCATCTCGGTTGCGACGCGCGCCAGCGGATCGCGGGCGCGCCAGGACGCTTCCTCCTCCTTGGGCCGGTAGCCGAAGGCCGAGCCCGGCAGCGGCCCGTTCTGGTGGAAGTAGCGGTAGACCTCGAGCTCGATCAGCGCCGGCCCCTTGCCGGCGCGCGCAAGCTCGGCTGCCTCCTGCGTCGCCAGATGCACGGCAAGCGGGTCCATGCCGTCGACCCGCCAGGACGGGATGCCGAAACCCGGCCCGCGCCCGGAGAGGCGCGTCTCGCGCGACGCCTCGTCGACATGCGTCGCGACCGCATAGAGATTGTTCTCGACGACGAAGAGCAGCGGCAGCGCCCAGGCGGCGGCGAGGTTCATCGTCTCCAGCGTCGCACCGATATTGATCGCGCCATCGCCGAAATAGGTCACCGCGATGTCGCCGGTTCTGGCGAGCTTGTGGGCCATGGCGGCACCGGCCGCCAGCGGCACGCCGCCGCCGACGATCGCGTTGGTGCCGAGCGCGCCGGCCTCGATCCAGCGCAGATGCATCGAGCCGCCACGGCCATGGCCAAAGCCGGGTTCGAGGCCGAGGATTTCCGCGAGACTGCGATGCAGCATGCCCTCGACCGGCGCTGCGAAATCCGCAGTCGGATCGAGCGTCGGCGCGAGATAGGACAGCGTCTTGGCGAGGAACTGGTGGTGGCCGCGATGCGAGCCGTTGACCTGATCGGACGCGCGCAGGCCGATCACGGAACCGACGGCGCCGCCCTCCTGTCCGATCGAGGAATGGGCCGGGCCATGCACCAACCCCTCGCCGGCGAGTTCGAGCACGCTCTCCTCGAAGGCCCGGATCAGATGGAGCTGCGTCAGCATGCTGCCGAGCAGGGCCGGATCGGCAGCCTTCCAGTCGGCCGGGGTGGAGCGCAGCGCCGTCCACGGCGCCTCGGCTTGGAGTTTCTCGCGCCTGGGCATCAGTGCCCTCCTCGGGATACGATCTCAGAGATAGCCATTGGCGCTCCAGCCTCCGTCGACGCCGGCGACCTGCCCGGTGATCGCGCTCGCCTCGTCGCTGACCAGGAAGGCGGCGAGATCGGCCACCTCCGCAGTGTCGATGAAGCGGCCGATCGGCATGCGCCTCGTCAGCGCATCGGCGTCGAGCCGGCCCCGTGCGATCAGGTCGTCGAGGAAGGGGGTGCGGACATAGCCCGGCGCCAGCGCGTTGACCCGCAGGCCGTGGCGGGCCCATTCGAGCGCCAGCGCCTTCGCCATCATCGCGACGCCGCTCTTGGAAACGCAGTAGCCGAGGCGCTCGGGCGCCGCGACGACGCCGTACATCGAGGCCATCAGCAGGATGACGCCGTGTCCGCGCGGCACCATGCGACGTCCCGCCGCCTGGGCCGTCAGGAAGACGCCGTCGAGGTTGACGCCCATCACCTTGCGCCAATCGGCGAAGCTCAACTCCAGCGTCGGGCTGTTCTGCGAGATGCCTGCATTGGCGACGACGATGTCGAGCGGGCCGATCTCGGCCTCCGCGCGGTCGAAGGCTGCATCCATCTGTTGCGGCTCGCAGACATCGCAGGCGATGAAGGCGGCGCCCTCGATGCCGGCCAGCGCCTCTGCGGCAGCCGCATCACGGTCGAGCACGACCACCCGCGCACCGCGTCCCGCGAAGCGCCGGGTCATGGCGAGGCCAAGGCCAGAAGCGCCGCCGGTGATCAGCGCGACCTTGCCGGCGAGATCACGGTTGCGATCAGGGACCGGTGTCGCGGTCACGAAGTCATGCCCATGAAATCCGCCATCATCTCGAGCTGGCATTCGAGCATCGGCAGGCCGTAGTGGACGCGGCAGCCCTTGGCCTGCGCGGTCGCCAGCAGCGCCGTGATGCGCGGCTGCATGATGACCTCGGCGACGATCTGCCGGTCGGTCAGTCGCGAGACATCGACGGGCAGCGGATCGCCCTCGGCGAGGCCGAGCGAGGTGCCGTTGACGACGATGTCGTGGGCGGCCGGATCGGGGTTGTCGAGATCCACCTGCAGCGCGGGACAAGCCAGCGCCAGTCGCCGCGCCAGATCTTCCGATTTCGCGCGGGTGCGGTTGGCGATGGAGAGGCTCGCGACACCGGCTTCGGCCAATGCGAAGGCGATGGCGTTGGCAGCGCCCCCCGCGCCGAGCAGCAGGACGCGCCGGCCCTTCGGCTCGAAGCCTTCGCGCCGCAGCCCGGCGACGAAGCCGAGCCCGTCGAGGATTTCGCCGATGAGCCGGCCATCGCCGTCGCGGCGAACGCAATTGACCGCGCCGACGAGTTCGGCCTGCCGCGAGACCTCGTCGCAGAGCGCGACGATCGCCGTCTTGTGCGGCACGGTCACGACGAAGCCGCCGAGCGACTTCATGCCCCTCAGACCCGCGACCACGGTCGCGAGGTCTTCGGCCGCGACATGGACCGGCACCATCACGCCGTCATGGCCGCGCCTGCGCATCAGTGCGTTCAGGTTCTGCGGCGTCAGCACATGGTGGACCGGATCGGCGAGGATCGCATAGACGCGCGTGTGGCCGGAAATGTCCGTCATCTGCCCTAGATCCCGAGATAGGCGGTCTTGATGTGCGGGTCGGCGAGAAGGCCGGCGCCGGTGTTCTCCATGGCGATGCGGCCATTCTCGATGACATAGGCGCGCTGCGCGATCTTGAGCGCGTGGAACGCCTTCTGCTCGACCAGCAGCACCGTCGTTCCCATCGCGCAGATGCGTTCGACGATGCCGAACATCTGCTGGACGATGATGGGCGCGAGGCCGAGCGAAGGCTCGTCGAGCATCAGCAGCCGGGGCTTGGCCATCAGCCCGCGCGCGATCGCGACCATCTGCTGCTCGCCACCGGAGAGCGAGCCCGCGAGCTGGTCGAGCCGTTCGCGGACACGCGGGAAGATCTCCAGCACCTCCTCGAAGCGGGCAGCCGAGCCCTCGCGGGCGTTGGCGTGGTAGCAGCCCATCATGACGTTGTCCCGGACGGTCATGACCGGGAAAAGCTGGCGCGCTTCCGGCACCATGACGAGGCCGCGCCCGACGATGTCGGCCGGCGTCGCGCCCGCGATCTCCTGCCCGTCGAACTCGATCGAGCCTGCGCCCGGCTTCACCAGCCCCGAGATCGCGCGCAGCAGCGTCGTCTTGCCGGCACCGTTGGCACCGATGATCGTCACGACCTCGCCCTTGCCGATCCGGATCGAGACGTCCTGGAGGATCGTGGTGCGGCCGTAGCCGGCCGTCAGCTCAGAGACCTTGAGCATTGGCGAAATCCTCTCCGAGATAGGCCTCGATCACCCGGCGGTCGCGCACGACGGTCTGCGGATCGCCCTGCGCGATGACCTTGCCGGAATCGATCACGATGATGCGGTCCGACAGGCTCATGATCGCCTGCATGTTGTGTTCGATCGCGATCACCGTGACGCCGGCATCGCGCACGGCCCGGATCAGCTCGACCATCTTCTGCGTGTCGGTCTGGCTCTGGCCGGCCATGACCTCGTCGAGCAGCAGGATGTCGGGCTCGGTGGCGAGCGTACGGGCCACCTCCAGCCGCTTGAGATCGCCGATCGGCAGGTTGCGGGCCTCGACCTCGCGGACATGTTGGAGACCGACCAGCGACGAGACCCGCAGAGCGACGGCCCGCGCCGAGGCGACATCGGGATGGCGCATGAAGGCGCCGATCATGATGTTCTCGATCACCGTCAGCTTGCCGAAGGGCTGCACGATCTGGAAGGTCCGCCCGACGCCGGCCCGCGCGAAGGCGTCCGCCGTCGCGGGCGTCATCTCCCGTCCGCCCGAGACGATGGCGACGCTGCCCGAGGAGGGCTGGAGGAAGCCCGAGATCTGGTTGAACAGCGTCGTCTTGCCAGCGCCGTTGGGGCCGATGATGCCGAGGATCTCGCCGCGCTTCAGCACCATCGAGACGTTGTCGGTCGCGGTCAGGCCGCCGAAGCGCATGACAAGGTTCTTGGTCTCCAGCATCGTCTCGCCGGGTGTGCCGGTGATCTGGCGCAGCGCCGGTGCCTCCTGCTCGGGCCGCGGTTGCCCGCCGGGCAGGCGGTCGATCCAGCGCCCGACCCGCGCCCCGAAGGTGCCGACGAGTCCGCCCGGCAGCGTCAGGGTGATCAGCACCAGTACCGTGCCGTAGACGAAGCCGTGCAGGCCATTGGCCTGTGCGCCGAGCCAGCCGCGCGCCAGCTCCGCCAACGGCACGACGAGCACCGTGCCGAGCAGCGGGCCGAGGACCGTGCCGAGCCCGCCGATCAGCGAGAACATCGCCACCTCGATCGAGGTCGACAGCGAGAACATCGTCGCCGGCTCGAGGAAGGTCGTATACATCGCGTGGAAGGAGCCGATCAGGCTGGTCAGCGCGGCCGAAATCACCACGGCCTTGAGCTTGACGTCGGTCGGGCTGATGCCGGCGGCCGAGGCTGCATCCTCGCGCTCGCGCACCGCGGTCAGGTAGTAGCCAAGCCTCGCATTGCGAATGGCCCAGGACACGATCAGCGTCAGCAGCAGCAGGCCGAAGGCGATGATGAGGTAGTTGAATTTGTCCTGGAAGATCATCCAGGCCCAGCCCAGCTTCAGCGGCACGATCAGCCCCGCCGAGCCGCCGGTGACGCCGTGGAAATGGATCGCGAGCAGGCGGATGACCTCGAGGAAGGCGATCGTCGCCAGCGAGAAGAACGGCCCGCGCAGGCGAAAGCAGGGATAGCCGATGCAGACCGCGACCACGGCCGAGAGCGCCGCGCCCGCCCACATTCCGATCCAGGGCGAGAGGCCGAAATGCTGGATCAGCAGCGCGGTGGTGTAGCCGCCGATGCCGTAGAACATCATATGGCCGAGCGAGAGCTGTCCGGCATAGCCGCCAACGATGTTCCAGGCCGTGGAGAGCCCCGCGAAGACGCAGATCGTCACGAAGACATGGATGATGAATGCGGAGTCGCTCACCGCCGGGATGATCAGGAGCAGCGAGAGCAGCAGGAGCGCGACGTAGACGCGCGGATGGGTCAGGGCGGCAAGCCGGCTCGCTTTCGGCACGGCGACGGGCGCCGCGGTTGCGGTCTGGGAGGTCATGCGCTCACTCCGTCCCACGGCCGAAACCGAACAGGCCGGTCGGCTTGAAGATCAGGATCAGGATGAAGATCGCGAAATAGACGACCTCCTTGAGGTCGGGCGCGATGTAGTAGCCCGAGAGGCTGTCGACGATGCCGATGATCATCGCCCCGGCGAAGGCGCCGTACATGCTGCGCATGCCGCCGAGCACGACGACGACGAAGGCTGTCAGCACGAAATAGGAGCCGATGGTCGGCGTCACCGGGAAGAGCGGCATGACGAGCGCGCTGGCGAGCCCAACGCAGGCTGCGCCCAGTCCGAACGAAATGATGTAGATGCGGTCGACTCGCACACCCATCAGCAGCGCCGCATTGCGGTTCTGCGCGGTGGCGCGGATGGCGCGGCCGAGCGGCGTCTTCTGCATGAAGAGATGGAGCCCTGCGACCAGCGCCAGGGCGCAGGCGAGGATGACGAGCTGTCCGGACAGCACCGTATATCCGCCGAGCGAAACCGACTGGCGGGCGCTGGGGGTGGAGACGGAATAGAGATCCGCCCCGAAGATCATCAGCGCCAGGTTCACCAGTGCCGTCGAGAGGCCGACCGTGGCGAAGATCTGGATATGCTCGTCGGCATTCAGCAGCGGCTGGATGATGAAGCGCTGCACCAAGGCACCGACGCAGAACAGCAGCAGGACGATCGGCACGGCCGAGACGTAAGGGTGCCAGCCGAGTTTGGCTGCCAGCAGATAGGTCGCGTACATGCCGATCATCAGGAACTCGCCATGGGCGAAGTTCACGACGCGGACGATGCCGAAGATCAGCGTCAGGCCGACGCTGATGATGGCGTACATGCTGCCGAGCATGATGCCGTTGAGCAGCAACTGGACAAGCACGTCCATGAAGGGCGTCTCCGAAGTCGGATCGGTCGAAGAAAGGGATGTCGGGCGAGGGGCATGAGAGGGCCGCGGTCAGCGGCCCTCAGCCTCCGTCATGTCCCGCGTGGACGGGACGGGTCGTCGGCGCTCAGTTGGTGCCGATACCGACCTTCATCTTGGCCACGGCCGCATCGGCCGGGAACACGGTGACGAGGTCCCCGCCCTGCCACTGCATCAGGAAGGGCACAGCGCGGCTGTTCTGCCCGCTCTCGGCGAATTTCGCTCCCCAGCCCGTCGCCGTGCCGCCGACCGGGACATCGACGGCCATCACGGCCGTGCGGATCGAGGCGGCCTTCAGGTCGGGCGCCTTCTCCATCGCATCGAGGAAGACCAGTGCGCCCATGTAGTTGGCCAACGAATGGCCCGAGCGCGGCGCGGTACCGTACTTGGCCTGGTACTTCTTGACGAACTCATCGACGCCCGGCGCAGCCTTCGGATTGGTGCGGAACTGGGTGAAGTCGACGTTGAGGGCGCCTTCCATGTGCTCCGCGCCGATGGCGAGCATGGTGTCGCGCAGCGAATAGCCGCCGCCGGCGCCGATCATCGCCTTGGGCTTGAAGCCTTGCTCCTTCATCTGGCGGAAGAACAGCACGGTGTCGTTCTGGTAGGAGGTCTGCAGCACGACATCGGCACCGGCCGTCTTGAGACGCAGGATCACCGGTGTCAGGTCGACCGACTTGGCCGAATAGGGCAGCGTCTCGACGACATTGACGCCCTTCTCCTTGGCGCGGGCGGTCTGATAGCCGGCGACCGTCTGCCCGTAGAGCGAATCCTCGTGGATGATCGCGACCTTCAGCGACTTGGCATCGACGCCGAGAGCCGGCGCGATCGCCTCGCCGACCGCGTCGACCATGCGGCTGGCGAAGTCGCGCGCGGTCGGATTGGTGCGGTAGACATTCTTGAAGCCGCGCTCGGTGATCGGGTCCGAGATTGCGCCGAGCTCGAAATAGGGCACGCCGGCCAGCTCCGCGACCTGCGTCGCCGCGATCGAGAGCGAGGACGAGTACGTCCCGAAGATCACCGGGACCTTGTCGACCGAGGTCAGGCGGCGAGCCTCGCCGACCGCCTGGTTGGGCTCGACCGCATCGCCCTTGACGATTTCGATCTTCTGCTTCTTCAGGCCGCCGGCGGCGTTGCGCTCCTCGATCGCGATCTCGAGGCCGCGGAAGCTCTCGTCGCCGAGCAGGGCGAGTCCGCCGGAGAATGGGTAGAGTGCGCCGATCTTGACCTGGGCGAAGGCTTGCGTCGCCGACAAAGACAATACCGCGGCCAAAGCCGCGCGCGTCAGAACCTTCATCATGTCCTCCCTGGGACCGCTGTCACGAGTATTTCTTGCGGTCCCCATCGCCTGATGGTCCCGGCCGGACGTTTCGCCAGCGGCCGGATAATGCAGATAACCAAGTTGCCTGACAAGTGGGGTTTTGCTAACGCTTGAACCAAGGCAGGGCGAACGCCACAACAGCTGTTCGAGCCCGCGCGCAAAGCATGCTCCGGAAAAGTGGACACCACTTTTGCGATCAGAACATGCTTCAGCGATCGAACATGCCAGTAGCAGGGAGAGACGACGATCATGGCATTGCCGCAGACGATGAAGCAGGTGCGCTTTTCAGGGCCCGGCGGCCCCGAGGTGATCGAGATCGAGACGGCATCCGTGCCGCAGCCCGGCCCGGGCCAGGTCCTGATCGCGGTCGCAGCCGCCGGCATCAACCGGCCCGACTGCCTGCAGCGCGCCGGCGGCTATCCGCCTCCCCCCGGCGCGACGCAGATTCCCGGCCTCGAGGTTTCCGGCAAGATCGTCGCGGTCGGCGATGGCGTCTCCGCCAGCCGGATCGGCGAGGCGGTCTGTGCGCTCGTGATCAGCGGCGGCTATGCCGAATATGCGGTGGCGGACGAACCGCTCTGCCTGCCCGTGCCGAAGCCACTGTCGTTGCTGGAGGCCGGCGGCCTGCCCGAGACCTACTACACCGTCTACGACAACGTCTTCACGCGCGGCCGCCTCCGGAAGGGCGAGACGATACTGATCCATGGCGGCTCCAGCGGCATCGGCTCGACCGCGATCCAGCTCGCCAAGCATGCCGGCGCGACCGTCTATGCGACCGCGGGCTCGCCCGAGAAGTGCGAGTTCTGCCGCTCGCTCGGTGCCGACGAGGCGATCGATTACCGCGCGCAGGATTTCGTCGAGGAGATCAAGCGACTGACCGACCGCAAGGGCGTCGACGTCGTGCTCGACATGGTCGGCGGGCCCTATATCCAGCGCAACATCAACATCCTGGCGCTGGAAGGGCGGCTGGTGCAGATCGCCTTCCTGCAATCCAGCAAGGCCGATCTCGACCTGATGAACGTCATGCTGCGGCGCCTGACCCTGACCGGCTCGACATTGCGGGCGCGCTCGGTCGCGCTCAAGGCCGAGATCGCCGCGCACTTGCGCCGCGATGTCTGGCCGCTGCTGGAGGCCGGCACGGTGAAGCCGATCATCCACGCCACCTTCCCGCTGGAGCAGGCGCGGCAGGCGCATGAGCTGATGGAATCGAGCGCCCATCTCGGCAAGATCATGCTGGAGGTCGGCAAGTGAGCAGCCATCGCGGCAAGGTCGTGCTCGTCACCGGCGCGGGACGCGGCATCGGCCAGGCGATCGCCGACGCCCATGCGACAGCCGGCGCCAGGGTCGCCTATCTCGACCATGATCCGGCTCTGGCCGAAGCGGCGGCAGAGGCCGCCCGCCAGCGTGGCGCGACGACGCTGGCGGTCTCGGCCGATGTTGCCGACGAGGCTTCCGTCAACGCGGCCGTGGCGCGCGTTGCGGACGCGTTCGGGCCGATCGGCGTGCTGGTGAACAATGCCGGGATCTCGCCGAAATCCGGCGCGGGCGGCAAGCGCGCCCGCCTCGGCGAGATGAGTGCCGAGGAGTGGCGCCGGGTTCTCGACGTCAACCTGACCGGCGCCTTCCTCTGCGCCAGCGCGGTCGTGCCGGCGATGCGCGCGGCCGGGCGCGGGTCGATCGTCAGTGTCTCCTCCGTCGCGGGCAAGACCTATTGCGACATCGTCGGCGTCCACTATGCCGCGACCAAGGCCGCGTTGATCGGCTTCACCAAGCATCTCGCCGGCGAACTCGGCCCCGACGGCATCACCGTCAATGCGGTGGCGCCAGGACGGATCGACACGCCGCTGATGCGCGGCACGGCGCCCGAAGCCAACGAGGCGGCACGGATGGCGACACCGCTGCGCCGGCTCGGCAGCCCCGACGACGTCGCCCAGACCTGCCTGTTCCTGACCTCCGACAACGCCGCCTTCGTCACAGGCCAGGTCTGCGACGTGGCCGGCGGCTGGCTGATGACCTGAGGCGAACCGTGATCGATTTCTCCGGCAAGGTCCTGCTGCTGACCGGCGCGAACGGCGCCATCAGCCGCGCTATCGCGAAGCTCTTCCACGGTCATGGCGCAGCTTGCGTCCTGACCGATCTCGACGGCGAGGGCGTGGCCGGCTTCGCGCGCGAGCTCGATCCTGGCGGGGCGCGCACCCTGGCGCTTCGGCAGGATGCGGCCCAGGCAAGCGATGCCGAACGTGCGGTCGAGGCCACTATGGCGCGGTTCGGCCGTATCGACGTGCTGGTGACGGCGGCCGGTCTCTATCGCGACCGGCTGGTCAGCGAGATGAGCGAGGCCGAATGGCGGCAATCGATCGCGATCAATCTCGACGGCGTGTTCCATAGCTGCCGTGCCGCGATCCCGCATCTGTCGGAAGGCTCGGCCATCGTGAACATCGCCTCGATGGCCGGCCATCGCGGCAGCTACGCCCATGCGCATTATGCGGCAGCGAAGGGCGGCGTGCTCAGCCTGACGCGCTCGCTGGCGCTGGAACTAGCGCCGCGCACCCGCGTCAATGCAGTCTCACCGGGGCTGATCGAAGGGCCGATGGTGCAGCCGCTGATCGCCAGGAAGCCGGAGCTGATCCAGAATACGCCGATGAAGCGGTTGGGAACGGCCGAGGAGGTCGCCGGGGTCGTTGCTTTCCTGTGCTCCGATCTGGCACGGTTCGTCACCGGCGAGACCATTCACGTCAATGGCGGCCTTCACATCGCCAGCTAGCGGACACATCGAAGACATGGTCGCCGACAGAAGCCGCTCCGAGCCACCGCGCGACATTCTGGGGCGAGCCCCCTCGCTGGCCGACACGCTGGCGCTCAGACTGCGCGAAGAAATCGCATCGGGCCGCCTCCAGGCCGGCGAGCGCCTGCCGACCGAGCAGCAACTCGCCGCGACCTATGGCGTCAGCCGCCCGATCGTGCGCGAGGCCGTGGGCCGCCTGAAGCATGACGGCCTGGTGCTGTCGCGCCAGGGCGCCGGGGCCTTCGTCGCTGATCCGGGGGCGAGTTCAGTCTTCCGGCTCGACGTCGCCGATTTCTCCGACAAGGGCGAGCTTCGCCACATCGTCGAGCTGCTGATGGCGGTCGAGGCGTCTGCGACCGAGCACACGGCGGAGCGCCACATCGAGGCCGACCTCGTCACGATCCGGGCGAGGCTGGATGCAATGCAGGCCGCGATCGACCGGGGCGAATCCGGCGTCGACGAGGACGTCGCCTTCCATCGCGCCATCATCGACGCGACCGGAAACCCGTATTTCCGCGACCTGTCGGAGTTTCTCGACAGGCGCGTGCGCAGCTTTATCCGGACCGCCCGGGCCAACTCAGCCCGCCTTGCCGGCATGGCCGAGATCGTCCAGGGCGAACACCAGGCGATTTTCGATGCCATCGTGGCGCGCGATCCGCAACGCGCCCGCGCCGCGGCCGAGACGCATCTCAAGAACGCCGCAGCGCGCCTTGCCATCTATCTCGGACGTTGAGCCGGCAACGGCTCAAGGACGAGCGATGAGCTTGTCCCGGGGCGACGGCCGTGGGCCCGAACCTCCAGACGGAGCCCGCGCCTCCGGGGCGCGGCCGGTTGGCTACTTGCCCCAGCGCAGGGCCAGCGGATCGAGCTCGCGCGCGAGCTCGATCAAACCCTCGCGGGTCTTCGGGTGCAGCGGCGTCAGCGGATGGCGCACGGCCTCCGACTTGATGACCCCGCCCTCCTTCATCACCGCCTTGGCCGAGCGCAGGCCGCATTGGCGGTTCTCGTAGTTGATGATCGGCAGCACGCGGGCATAGAGCCGCTTGGCCTCCTCGCGGTCGCCGCTGAAGAAGGCCGTGAGGATCGGCTTGATCAGGTCGGGGATCATCGCTGATGTCATCGTGCCGGTGGCACCGGCGTCGAGATCGGCCATCAGCGTGATCGCCTCCTCGCCATCGAAGGGGCCGGCGACGGCCGCGCCGCCCGCCTCGATCAGCGCGCGCAGCTTGCCCGCCGTACCCGGCACCTCGATCTTGAAATAGCGGACGAGCGGAACCTCCTTGGCGAGGCGCACCATGAAGGGCACGGTCATCGTCACGCCCGACAGCGGCGCATCCTGAAGGATGACCGGGATCCCGCAGGCCTCGGTGACATGCTTGAAGTGCTCGATCATGCCCTGCTCGTCGGCCTTGAGCAGCGCGCCGTGATAGGGCGGCATCATCATCAGCATCTTGGCGCCGGCATCGGCCGCGGCCTTGGCGCGGCTCGCGGCGATGCGGGTCGAGAAATGCGAGGTCGTGACGATCACCGGGACGCGCCCCGCGACCTGCTCGATCGAGAGCCGCATGACCTGGTCACGCTCCTCGTCGGTGAGCAGGAACTGCTCCGAGAAGTTCGCCAGGATGCAGATGCCGTCGACGCCCTGATCGACCATCAGATCCATGACGCGCCTGTTGCCCTCGATGTCGAGGTCGCCATTGTCGTGGAAGATGGTCGGGGCGATCGGCAGGATGCCCTTGTAGGGTTCGGTCATGGCGGCGGTTCCGATGGCTTCTTGAAGTGGCGGTCAAACCGTGCGCGCGGCGGTGCGCCCGCGCAGATATTGCGTAACACGGCCGATTACCGGCAGCACCAGCAGGGCGAGCCCGATCGCCATCAGCGTCGACACCAGCGGGTTCGACCAGAAGATCGAGAGCGAGCCCTGGCTGAAGATCATCGACTGGCGGAAGGCGTCCTCGGCCTTGTCGCCGATCACCATGGCGAGCACCAGCGGCGCGATCGGGTAGTCGAGCTTCTTGAAGACATAGCCGACGAGGCCGAAGATCAGCGCCAGCCAGATGTCGAACTCCTTGCTGGCCGCCGTGAAGGCACCGATGAAGCAGATCACCACGATCACCGGCCCGATGATCGAGAACGGGATGCGCAGGATCGAGGCAAACAGCGGCACGGTCGCCAGCACGACCACGACCGCGACGACATTGCCGAGATACATCGAGGCGATCAGGCCCCAGACGAAGTCCGGGCGGTCGGTGAACAAGGTCGGTCCGGGATTGAGGCCCCAGATCATCAGGCCGCCCATCATCACGGCCGCCGTCGCGGAGCCCGGAATGCCGAGCGCCAGCATCGGCAGCATCGCGGCCGAGCCGGCGGCATGGTCGGCGGTCTCGGGCGCGATCACGCCCTCGGGTTCGCCCTTGCCGAACTTGCCCGGGTTGCGCGACGAGCGCTTGGCCATGGCGTAGCTCATGAAGGAGGCTGCCGTCGGCCCGCCGGGCGTGATGCCCATCCAGATGCCGATCGCGCTGGAGCGCAGGAGAGCGAGCCAGTAGCGCGGCAGCTTCGCGGCGGTGAGCAGCACGTCGCGGATGCGGACCTTGGCGGCGACGCCCTCGAATTTCAGCCCCTCCTCCATCGTCAGCAGCAGTTCGCCGATGCCGAACAGGCCGATGACCGCGATCAGGAACGAGACGCCGGCCAGCAGAACGTCGAACTCATAGGTCAGGCGGACATTGCCCGAGACCGAGTCCATGCCGATCGAGGCGAGCGTGAAGCCGATTCCCATCGAGACGATGGTCTTCGCCGGCGAAGCCCCGCCCAAACCGATGAAGCTGGCGAAGGTCATGAAATAGACCGCGAAATATTCCGGCGAGGAGAATTTCAGCGCGAACTTCGCGACCCAGCCCGAAAGCAGCGTGATCAGCAGCACACCCGCCAGCGCGCCGAAGCCGGCCGAGAGGAAGGCGAAGGAGAGCGCTTCCGTCGCCCGGCCCTGCTTGGCCATCGGGTGGCCGTCGAATGTCGTCGCCACCGATGAGGGTTCGCCGGGGATGTTGAACAGGATCGAGGTGGTCGAGCCGCCGAACAGCGCGCCCCAGTAAAGCGAGGTCAGCAGGATGATGGCCGAGACCGGGTCCATGCTGAAGGTCAGCGGCAGCAGCAGCGAGACGCCGTTGGGCGCGCCGAGCCCCGGCAGCACGCCGACGAGCACGCCCAGCAGCACGCCCGCCATCATCAGCAGGATATGATGCGTGGTCAGCGCGACCGAGAAGCCGTGCATCAGGTTGGCGATGTTATCCATGCTTCGGCACCGTTTCCCGTTGCAGCCCGTTCACAGGCCGAGCAGAGGCTCGAGCGGCCCCTTGAGCAGGCTGATCTGGAAGAATTTCTCGAGCGCGAGATAGAAGAAGGCGGCCGTTCCGAACGCCGTCGCGACGGTGCCGAGCCAGCCGTAACCGCCCTGGAAGCGCATGGTGAAGACAAGATAGAGGATCGTCGCGACATACATGCCGAGCGTCGCGCTGAGCACGACGAAGGCGACGAGCGGCAGCAGGAAGGACAGCACCCGCTTGGCGCGCTCGCGATCGAGGAATTCTTCCTTCAGCCAGGGTGCGCCGGCTACCTGCCTGATCGCGGTGAAGGCCAGCGTGCCGAGGCTCGCCAGCGCGACCAGCCCGCCCGTGTAGAATGGGAAGGCACCGGGCTGGGGGCCCGAGGAATCCCAGCCGATGCCGAATTCGAGCGCGCCCTTGACGATGACGAGGCCGAATACCAGCGTCGCCAGCGCGGTCGCGATCTCGGCCCAGAAGCGGGTGATCATGAGGCGGGTTCCTTATGGCGCGGGTGGAGAGGCGTCATGGTCGGGCTCGACCCGGCCATCTCGGAAACCAGTGCCTTCCGTGTCCGAAAATTCTCGGGTCGGCGCTTCGCGCCGCCCCGAGAATGACGTCCTGGCCAGCTTACTTCGCGACCCAGCCTTCGTTTTCGAAGACCTTCTTGTTCGCCGCATCGTCCTTGGCGACGAAGTCGGCCAGTTCCTGGCCCTTCATGAACTTGGCCGTCTGCGCGGTGCGGGCGACGAATTCCTGCCATTCCGGCGTCTTGGAGACCTTCTCCAGCACGCCGGCGTAGAAGGCGACGGCATCCGCCGGGACCTCGGCCGGCAGCCAGACGGTGCGCGGCATCTGGAAGGTTTCGAGCGGCAGGCCGGCTTCCTTGCAGGTCGGGATATCACCCCAGCCCTTGCCCTCGAAGACCGGATCGCTCTTGGCGAGGCGCACCGGCGAGAAGACGCAGAGCGGCTTGACCTGCCCGGCTTTCCACTGGCCGATATTCTCGTTGGGGTTGTTGACGTTGGAGTCGATATGGCCACCGGCGAGCTGCACGGCCGCCGCGCTGCCGCCCTGGAACGGCACGTAGATCCACTTCACGCCGGAGGCGTCCTGGATCATCGAGGTCAGCGTCTGGTCGGTGTCCTTCGACTGGCTGCCGCCCATCCTGAAGCCCATGGGCTTGGCCTTGACCGCCTCGATATAGCCCTTCGCGTCGGCGTAAGGCGCATCGCCCTTGACCCAGAGCAGGAACTCGTCGAGCGCCAGCCCCGCGACCGGGGTCAGGTCGCTGAACTTGTAGCCGAGCTTGGCGACATAGGGCAGCAGATAGGCGTTGTTGGTGCCGAAGATGACGCGGTTGGGATCGCCCTTGGCACCCTTGCCGTAGACATAGCCTTCCGCGCCCGAGCCGCCGCCCTTGTTCACGACCACGATCGGCTGGTCGATCAGCTTGTGCTTGCTGATGATCGACTGGATCATGCGGGCGAAGTTGTCGGTGCCGCCGCCGGCGCCGGAGGTGACGACGAACTCGATCGGCTTGGTCGGCTGCCAGGCCTGGGCGGCTCCGGCGCTCCCGAGGGCGAAAGAGGCCGCGAGCGCGGCGGAGATGCTAATCGACTTCATGGTTTTCTCCCTTGTGATTTAGAATGCCGAGCGGCTCTTGAACGTGGCCGCTCTGGTCTCGAGGTGGATTTCAGGCTGCGGCCTTGGCCCCTGCCTTTCCGTCCTGCGCCATCTTGATGGCGAGTTGCAGCGCGGCGCGGGTCGCGCCGAGATTGGCGATACCCTTGCCGGCGATCTCATACGCCGTGCCATGGGCCGGGGTGCAGATCGGGAACGGGAAGCCGCCGATCAGCGTCACGCCGCTGTCGAAGCCGATCAGCTTCATCGCGATCTGGCCCTGGTCGTGATACATCGTCAAAACGGCATCGAAATCGCCATTTCTTGCCCGCAGGAACACCGTATCGGACGGGAACGGCCCCTCGACGGTGAAGCCCTTCGCCTTGGCGGCCCTGACCGCCGGCTCGATGGTCTCGATCTCGTCGCGGCCGAAATTGCCGCCGTCGCCGGCATGGGGATTGATTCCTGCGACAGCGATGCGCGGCGGATTGAAGCCGGCTGCGCGCAGGTTGCCATCCGCCAGCGTCAGCGCCCGCAGGATGCGCTCCTGCGTGATGTTGTTGGCCACCTCGGAGAGCGGGATATGCGAGGTCACCCGCGCATTCCAGAGCTTGTCCAGGATGTTGAACTCGCTCGCCGCGCCCTCGAAACCGATGGCATCGCGCACGAAGCGGATCTCGTCGTCATAGCCGGGATAGGCGAAACGCATCGCCGCCTTGTTGAAGGGCGTGAAGAACACCGCATCGGCCTGGCCGGCGGCGGCGAACTGCAGGGCACGGCGGAAGTTCTCGGTCGCCGCCTTGCCGCCGGCGAGCGTCGCCTTGCCGCGCTGCAGATCGGCCGGGTCGTGATTGACCAGGTCGATGAAGACCGGCTGGTCGCCGAGCGGCACGGCATCGCCGTCACGAACGATCCGAACCTGCGGATCCACCGAGCCGTCCTTGATGCCGAGCTCCAGCAGGCGCGCATCGCCGAAGACGACATAGCGCGCAGCCGAACGCAGGTCGGGCTCGGCCAGAATGCGCGCGGTCAGCTCCGGGCTAATACCCGAGGGGTCACCCATCGCGACGGCAATCACCGGCAAGCCGCCTTCGGTTCGCTTGTCCATCGCCCTGCTCCGCTTCATGTCCGGGATTCCACCCAGAGATCCTGCAAGGCCTCTGGCTAGCACAGGGCCCTGTCGGCTACAAGTATGCTGTATGCAGCATAACCGGATTGGTATAGGCATGCGGCGAGGCGTGCAGTCGCCGGGTCACAACGACGCTTTGGAGGAACGATGAATTTCCACGCGCATTACGCCAGCGTCGCGCGACCGATCGAGACCTGCCTCGTCGGCAGCGGCGGCTTCGGCCGCAGCTATCTTGCTCAGGCGCGGAAAATCCCCCTGGTCAATGCGCGCATCGCGGTCGACATGACGGCGGAGGCTGCCGGACAGGCATTCGCGGCGGCCGGCTTCGATAAGGCTGAGATCGCGCTTTGCGAGACGCCCGCACAGGCTCAGGCTGCCTGGGACGCCGGGAAATGCGTCGCGGCGGGCCGCCTCGAGACCGTCATTGCCCTGCCCTTCCAGCTTCTCGCCGAGGCGACCGGCAGTCCGGAAGCCGCGACCCGGCACAGCCTGATGGCGATCGAGGCGGGACGGCATGTGGCGCTGGTGTCCAAGGAGGCCGACAGCGTCGTCGGCCCGGGCCTCGCCTGGCTCGCCCGCGAGAAGGGCGTCGTTGTCACACCCGTCGATGGCGACCAGCCCAGCCTTCTGATCGCGCTCGTGAGCTGGGCGGAGGTGCTTGGCCTCGAGATCATCGCCGCCGGCAAATCCAGCGAATACGACTTCGTCTTCGATCCCGCCACGGGATCCGTGGCCTGCAACGGCGTGACCCAATCCCTGCCGGAACTCGGGCGGCACTGGCTCGGCGGTGAGCCATCGGCCGTCGTCCGCACGACCGCCGAACGCGCCCGCATCCTGGGCCAGGCCTTTCCGCTGCGCGCCGTGCCGGACCTGTGCGAAATGACGCTCGTCGCCAATGCGCTCGACCTGTCGGCCGACGCCGCCGACTTCCACGCCCCGCCGGCCCGCGTCCCCGAACTCGCCGACCTGTTCGCCGATACGAGCCAGGGCGGACTGATGTCCGGCAGCCGTCGCATCGACGTGTTCCATCACCTGCGCCTGGCCGAGGAAGCGAGCTTCGCCGGCGGCGTCTTCATCGTCGTGCGTTGCGACAATGCCGAGACCTGGGACATGCTCGCCGGCAAGGGCCATGTCGTCGGACGGGATGGCAAGACGGCGATGATCTATCTGCCGCGCCATCTGCTTGGCGTCGAGGTCGCGACCTCGATCCTCGATGCCGTCGGGCTTGGCCGCTCCGGCTATGGCGAGGACTATCGCCCCCGGCAGGACCTCGTCGCGGTAGCGCAGCGCGATCTTCCGGCAGGCACGGTGCTGACCATGGGCGGCCATCATCACAGCATCGCGGATGTCGGCGCCGAGGTTCGGCCAGCCACAACCCTCGCGCCGGATCGCGCTGCTCCGTTCTATCTGGTGGCCGACCGGAAGCTCGTGCGCGCCGTGAGAGCAGGCGACGCCATCTGCCTCGGCGATGTCGAGATCGCCGCCGACTCCGGTCTGCTGGCGATGCGTCACCGGCAGGACGCGATCTTTGCCGCGGGAGCGGCGCGTCGCGTTTGACAGCGCCCGGTTCGCGTGCCGTAACCGGCGCACAGACAGGATATGTGGAGCTGCGATGAGCGAGCCTGCGAGCGACTATCCTCGTATCACGCGCCGGACCCTCCATGACGAGGTTCTGGAGCGTCTGCGCGACATGATCATCGAGGGGCGGCTCGCCCCGGCGCAGCGCATCAACGAGGGGCTGGTCGGAGCGCAGCTCGGTGTCTCGCGCACGCCGCTGCGCGAGGCGATCAAGACGCTGGCGAGCGAAGGGCTGGTCGAGATCCTGCCGGCCAAGGGCGCGATCGTGCGACGTTTCTCCGAGCGCGACCTCGCCGGCATCCTGGAAGTCCTCAAGACGCTGGAACAGCTCGGCGGGCGCATCGCCTGCGAAGAGGCCAGCGACGAGGCGATCGAGGCGATCCACACCCTGCACAAGCAGATGCTGGCGCTCTACGAGACCGGCAACCGGCTGGAATACTTCAAGCTCAATCAGGCGATCCACAGCGCGATCGTGGCCGCATCCGGCAATGCCGCGCTGATGGAGATGCACGCGACCCTGCAGTCGCGGATCAAGCGGCTGCGCTTCGTCGGCAATGAAGGGCCGGTGAAATGGGCCGGCGCAGTGGCCGAGCACGAAGAGATGATGGCGGCATTGCTCAAGCGCGATGCCGCGGAGCTGAGCCGCATCATCGGGCAGCACATGGACGCGACCCTGCTGCGGGTGCGCGAGGTGCTGTGATCGGGCCGCAGCGAAGCGCCTGACTTCAAGGTTCCGGGGCGCGCTCGGCCATCGCTGCGTCGAGGCGCCTCACCGTCTCCTCGAGGCTTTCCGCCACGCCGAGCATGTAGTCCTTACCGAAGCCGATGACCGTGTCCGGTGGCTGGCCCTTGAAGGTGTAGACCACGCTGACCAGCGTGGGATTGACGTAGACGGGCTTGCCGTCGGCCGGCGAGGTGAACTTGCAGAGCTTGGACATGGGCCTCTCGCGAATCGTTTCGGTGCCAGAGCTATACGACGGACGTCGAGGGCTGGAACTATGGCGGTCGCCGACGCCTTCCCGCTGATCCGATTCGTCGACAGGCAAGGGGCCGGGCCGACGGGTGGTTTGCGGATGTCCAAGCGCGGCGCTTCATAGTAAGTCCGAAATCCGATGGATTTCGCCGCGCTCCTCGCCGATCACGTTCCCTTGCTGCTGACGGCGATCCATGTCGCCAGCGCCGGGACGGTGACGATCCATGCCCTGCTCCAGAAGCGCGACGTTCCGGCCGCGATCGGCTGGATCGGCCTGGCGTGGCTCTCGCCGTTCTTCGGACCGATTTTCTATTTCGGTTTTGGGATCAACCGAGTGCAGCGTCGCGCGCGGCGTCTGCGTGGCGTGGATGACAGTGGGGCGACCCGCTCCAAACGCGCGGTCGTCCGTTCCGGGCCGACCGGCAGCCTTCAGACGGCGATTGGTCGGATCACCAGTTCCGCGACGGAACCCGGCACGGTCGCAGCGGTGCTGGACTGCGGCGACGAGGCCTATCCGCGCATGCTGGCGGCGATCGAGGCTGCGACATCGAGTGTCGCGCTCTCGACCTTCATCTTCCGGACCGACGCGTTGGGGCTGCAATTCATCGAGGCGCTGGCGCGAGCGCATCGCCGCGGCGTGGCGGTGCGGGTTCTGATCGACGGTTTCGGCGGCGGCTTCCTGCACTCGCGCGCCTATCACCGGCTGCGCCGCGAGGGTGTTCCAGCCGCGCGCTTCCTCCACTCCCTGCTGCCGTGGAAGATGCCGCTTCTCGATCTGCGGCTGCACAAGAAGATCCTCCTCATCGACGGGGCGACGGCCTTTCTCGGCGGGCTCAACATCGGCGCCGAAAACGTGTTGGCGACACAGCCGCGCGAGCCGGTCCGCGACGTCCATTTCATGATCGAGGGGCCGGTCGTGCGGCAGGTGATGGAGAGCTTCCAGGACGACTGGGCCTTCTCAACGGCTGAGACGCTGGAAGGCCCTCCCTGGCTTCCGTCAAGCTATCGCAGCGGCCATGCTCCGGCCCGGGTCATCTC
>JAESFK010000474.1_pt1 | contig 20059 bp, 10 predicted proteins | sample 9269391 | NCBI WGS metagenome assembly JAESFK01 (sample SAMN14506231, study PRJNA617097) | algae metagenome | isolation source: Drouetiella hepatica UHER 2000/2452 and co-occurring heterotrophs from... | place: Slovakia: Slovak Paradise National Park, Hrabusice, Kosice Region | collected 2000-01-01
CTGCTGATCGGGATTGCTCGGGTCGGCCGCGACGACATCGAAGTCCGCATTGAACCGATCAACCGTCTCGGTCAGCATCGAGTGGCCGAAGCGATAGACGGTGTGCGCGAACTCGGCGACGATCGAGGGGTCGAGATCGACGTCGTAGACTTGCGTCGGCGCGAAGAAGATATCGATGTTGGGCTGGATCGTGCGCGCGAACTCCTCGAAGACCAGATGCTGGTACTGCATCTCGGTGGCGAACTTCGCGCTCTGGAACAAACGCTCGCCGTTCCACTGCAGAGCCGCGATCTCGGCAGGTGTCGCCGGGAATGTCGCCGGCGCCGTGCCAGGCAGCAGCCATTCCGTTAGGAAGGCGAGATCAAGCGAGGTCAGGACCGTGTCCTTGGTCTCCTCGACCTGCCGGTTGTGCTCGGAGTGGAAGATCGAATGCACGGCGGTGAGGCCGATATTCTCGTTCACGCGGCCGTCGCCGGCCATGTAGTGCGCGTCGAGAAGCTCATTGTCATAGGCGAGGTTGTTGCCTCCCGGCCCCACGGGCACACTGTTTCCGGCGACCGCATCTGCGTCGGGTGCGAGGACACCGGCGTTGAAGACCGGCACGGCATTGTGGGCGATGTCGTCGAGGAAGGCGTGACCGGTGCGCACCGCGTTCGCGAGATCGACCGGCGCCGCCGGGTTGCCCTCGACAAGCGTGGTGACGTCGTCGGTGTTACCTGGAATGCCGTCCGGCCCATTGTTGACCCGGATGACGACCTGCGGGAAGCCGTTCGGGCCGCGCAGGAAGTTGCCATAGGCGTCGGTCGCCAGCAGCGGCACGCCATTGTAGTCGGCATCCGTCAGATTGATGCCGAGGATGTCGCGCGCCTGGGCCTTCAGCACCTTCCAGGTCGCCATGCCGCCGATCTCGACATCGTCAGCGGTTCCAAACGTCCCGTCGGCCCCGAGGTCCCGGTTGGTGATCAGCCGGCCGGTCGCAACCGGGCCGCCAGCGGCGAGCTCATAGGCCCGCAGGAAGACCTGGTGCGAAGCATGCGACGCATAGGTCTGGTTCTGGTCGACGAAGGGCGAGGTCGTGTTGGTGTGCTCATGAATGTCGTCGGCGTTGCCGAGGATCCCGTCCGGACCCGGCTGATTGGTCGCCCGGGTCAAGACCATGAAGTTCGTCGGGCTGCCCGGAACAAAAAGCGGATCGTCCGGCTGAAGCGGGATGAACACGGTACCGGATCCGCCCTTCGCCACGAGATCGAGGCCGTGGTCGAAGAACTGGCCGAAGAAGGTCATCCAGGCGTTGAACGGTGCCGACAGGCCCGCATCGGGCGCGATGTTCGGCATCTCGAAGACCTGCTTGTCGTCAGCAGTGCCAAACTGGCGGTCCAGGCCCGGGCTGGTGACGATGGTCAGGCCGAGGCCGTCGACGATTCCGTCAAAGGCGCGTTGGGCGGAAGCCACCGCGACCGGGTCTCCGCCGGCCTTGGCCGTATCGAGCGCCTGCAGCGCATTGAGGAACGCGGTCGTATCCGCCGCAATATCTTCCGAGCCGGCGTTGCGAAGGGCCGCCGCAATCGCTGCAGGATTGTTCGCGGTCTGGTCGACGACCAGATTGCTGATCGTGCGCGGCTGCGAGTCGATGACCGTCCCGCTCGTCTGTTGGTAGGAGGTGCCGCCCTCTGCGCTGTTGAACACAGGTGTGGTGACGCGCGGGAAGACGTTGTCGGCTGCGCCGAAGGTCTCGCTCTGCTGCTGATTGAGCAGGTTGTTCCCGGAACCATCGACCGTGCGCAGACCAAGCGGCGCCCGCACATTCGGCAACAGCGAGGTCAGCGGCGTGCCGGTCGCATTCGCCTCGGCGATCTTGATCTGGTCGAGGATGAAGTCGAGATCCGAACGGACCATCTTGAGGCCGGGGCCGCCCTCGGTGGTCTCAACGACCGGCGCCGGCGGCACAGGCGGAGCGACGGGCGCCGCCACAACGGGCTGGGTCGGCGGCGAGAATACCGTCTCGGTGACGCCATGTCCGTCGGTGAAGAACGCCTTCACGCGCAGCGAAGAGCCGGCGAGATCGGGCGTAACGCGGAAGGTGGCTCCGTCGGCGCTCTGGAAGGCCAGATCCCCGGCCGGAAGCAGGACGATGTCCTCGAAGATTCCGGAGCCTGGCTCCGACTCGACCTGCCAGTGATAGGAGATCGAGCCGGAAAGAATGCCGTTGACCGCGCCGGGGCCCGTGTCGGGATCGGTCACGCCCGCGATCGAGACGCGCAGCAGCTGACCTGTGGTCGGCGTATCGTCAGCCGTGCTCGATGTCGCGTCCAGGATGGCAAGGTCGCCGATCGGATCGGCGTTCAGGCCGGCCACGAGCGCCACGGATTGATCGGCAAATTGCAGCCGCTCGACATTGACGAGGGTATCGCTGCCATCCGTGCCGACATTGTCGGTGACGGTGGTGACGCCATTGGTCGTGGTGACCGTGTAGTTCGCCTGATTGCCGGAAAAGACAGCCGTATCGAAGGCGTCGTCGTCGTCGAGGATTTCGCGCACCGCCACCAGCTGACCGGGGTTCCAGACCCCGTTCAACATGTTCTGCAGCAGGGTCGGCGCGACCATGCTGTCGAAGGTCGCGATCTCCGCACCCGTGCCATCGGCATTTGCCCGCACGCTGATGCGCACGTTCAGCCAGCGGTCGCCGTCGATCAGATCGTTGCCGCCACGCCCCTCGATGACGTCGCTGCCGGCGCCGCCGAGCATGATGTTGCCGGTGGCAAAGCCGGCGGTCGAAAGACCAGCATCCGCAAGAAGAGTCGCAAGGTTGTCGATCAGCCCGACATTGGTCAGCGCATTACCCGTGGCGCTGCCAAGGTTGATTGTGGCCGCATCGGTGTCGTCCCCGCGCAGGACGTCGGCAAATTGCGAGCCGGACAGTCCCTCGACCTCGGCGAAGCGGTCGAGGATCGAAGCCGGGGACGCAGCCACGGGCTGGACAATGCCCGCGTTTGCAGCCGGCGTCTCGCCATGTGGCTGGGCCAGCGCGGCGAGAGTGAGGTCGACCGTGACGCCTTGGGTGTCGTTCTTGTAGGTGACCCAGTCGAAGCCGGACATGCCCTCCATCTTGTCCTGGGCATCGCTGCCGACGAAGATGTCATCACCGCCCTCGCCGATCATCTCGTCGAAACCGCCGCCGCCGATGAAAATGTCGTTGCCGGTGATGTTGTCGGTCAGCTGGGGCGCGAAATTGTCGCCAGGGGCGCCGTCCTGGGTCCCCGTTTCGATCCAGTCATCGCCCTCGTTGCCGGTCGGAGTCAGGCTCGTCTTGGAGCTGAAGATGAAGTCGTCGCCCAGACCGCCCAAGGTGGTCGACACGTCCTCCATCGTGACGATGTAGTCCTTGCCATCGCCGCCGAGGATGAGGTTGCCGCCGCCGGCGGCCATCATGTTGCCGGCATGGATGACGTCGTTGCCGGCGCCGCCCTCGAGGCGGTCGTCGCCGCCGGCATCCTCGATGATGTCGTCGCCCTCGCCACCCAGGACGTTGTCGTTGCCGAAGCCACCCTCCAGACGGTCGTTGCCGCCATCGCCATAGAGCGTGTCGTCGCCGTCACCGGAGATGATGACGTCGTTGCCTGCGGTGCCGCCGAGGACGACATGGTCCTCACCGGTGTACTGGAGGTAGTTTGTGTCCGCGCCGGCCGTCGCCGGGTTGTTGCGGATGACGAGCGGGACGACCTCGATACCATTGATCAAGATGCCGCCGGTCGGGTCAGCGCGACCATCCGGGCCGAGCCCGGTGTGCTGTCTGGTCGGATCGATCTCGAGCGTGAAGGTCGGAGTCGTGAAGATCGCGTTCGGCAGATGCGTCGCGTCGCTGTTGAGCATCACCATCTTGGCGAAGGAGTTGTTCTCGAGCTCCGTGCCGAAATTCAGGCCGGCAAGGCGCGACAGATAGTAGAAGCGGTCGCCGTTCTGCAGGGATTCGAGCTGGGTTTCGAAGACGAAGTTGAAGGTCGAGCCGAGCATGCCGCCAAACGGCATCTTCTGTTCCGCGAGGCCGCCGATCCAGAAATCGATGTCGTTGAGGCCGCCGAGGGAGCCGCCTGCATAGGCGCCGGTCGCATTGAGGAAGTCGAGGCGATCCGTCGGCGCACCAACGCCATCCAGCACCAGCAAGGTCGCAGCCGCTCGCTTGCCGGCAAGCGTCGTCGCACTGGTGATCGACACATGCGTGCCATAGGCCGCGATGAAGTTGATCAGCGACTCCGCATGCTTCAGATGGCCGGCAAAGTCGCTCCAGCTGATATAAGGCTTGAGCTGGCTGTCGCCGGTCATCGTGAAGAACTCGGTCCGCGCATTGTTGAGCGACGGAATGCCGGTATCGCGACCACGGGCGATGTTCAGTGCCGGCAAATCGAGCGGCAGGCCGAGCAGGTTGTTGCGCAGGGCCTCGGTGACGAACTCGTCGATCTCGTTGCCGACCTGGCGTGTCACGCCGCGCACGATCGCGCCGGTCGCCTGCTCGGGTGTCACCCCGCTCGCGGCAAAGGCGAGCGGATTGAGGAACGCCGCGATCAGGCCGAGCTGTGGGTCACCGCCGACGGCATTGAAGTTCGGGTCGAAGCGATCGACCGTCTCGGTCAGCATCGAATGGCCGAAGCGATAGACCGTGTGTGCGAACTCGGCGAGGATCGCCGGGTTGATCGTGGTGTCGTAGCCGTTGGGCGCCAGGAATTCGTCGACCTGCGGCTGAACCGTGCGGGCGAACTCCTCGAACACCAGATGCTGATACTGCATCTCCGTGCCGAACTTCGCGGACTGGAACAGGCGTTCGCCGTTCCAGTCGAGCGCATCGACTTGGGCCTGCGTCAGCGGAAACGTCGTGCCCGCCGCCAGCGGAGTGTCGAGCCATTCGTTGAGGAAACCGACATCGCCAGTCGCCAGCGCCACGTCCTTGGTCTGCTGGACCAGGCGGTTATGTTCCGAATGGAACACGGCGTGCACGGCGGTGAGGCCGATATTCTCGTTCACGCGGCCGTCGCCGGCAATGTAGTGCGCGTCGAGGAGCTCGTTGTCATATTGGCCGGCAGCAAGCGGCCCGGTGTTGACGATGGCGTCGGCATCCGCGGTCTTGCCCGTCGGATTGGCATTGTGCGCAATGTCGTTCAGGAAGGCATGGCCGGTGCGGGCTGCGCCCGCGAGGTTGATCGGCGCCGCCAGGTTGCCCTCGGTGAAGCTGCCGTCGGTCATCATGACCATCGGCAAGCCGTTCGGGCCGTTGATGAAATTGCCATAGGCGTCGACAGCCAGAACCGGCACATTGCCGACATCGGCATCGGTGAGATTGATGCCAAGAATATCCCGGGCCTGGGCCTTGACCACCGCCCAGGTCGCCATCCCGCCGATTGCAACATCGTCAACAGTGCCGAACCTGCCATCAGCGCCGAGATTGCGGTTGGTGATCAGTTCACCGGTCGCGACCGGATCGCCGTTGGCACTCAGTTCATAGGCGCGCAGGAACACCTGATGCGAGGGATTCGAGGCGTAGGTCTGGTTCTGGTCGACGAAGGGCGAGGTGGTGTTCTGGCCCCCCGCTGCGCTGTCGACAGCGCGCTGCAGGACCATGAAGTTCAAGGCGCCCGGCGTCGTGCTGAAAAGCGGATCATCGGGTTGCAGCGGAATGAAGACGACCTCGGTCTGGTTCGTGGACTTGGTGACCAGAGAGAGGCCGTGATCGAAGAACTGGCCGAAGAAGGTCATCCAGGCGTTGAACGGCGCGGAGAGGCCGACGTCCGGGGTGATGTTCGGGATGAAATTGACCGGAACGTCGTCCGTGGTGCCGAAGATCCCGTCCAGCCCGGGGCTGGTGACGATGCTAGAACCCGGATTTTGCGCTGCTGCTGCGAGGGCTGCCGGATTGTTGGCGGTCTGATCGACGATCAGGTTGCTGATAGTGCGCGGCTGCGAGTCGACAACCCCGGCGCCTGGAACCGCATAGCTGGTGCCGGCCTCGGCCGGCCGGAACGACGGATCGGTCAGGCGCGGAAACGCCAGATCCGCGGCCCCGAATTCCGGGTGAGCCAGGTTGTTGAACGAGCCGTCGACGGTCCGCAGACCGAATGGCACCTGTGCGCTGGGCAGGATGTTCGTGAGGCTCTCACCCTGAGCATTCCGTTCCGCGATCCTGATCTGTTCGAGAATGAACTCAAGGTCGGAGCGAACAAACTGTACCATGGCGTCCTCCTGCGGCTTTGCAGAACCCCCATTGGCCGTACCTGAGACAATGCTCGGCCATTCGCGCCCAAAAGGGCACGCTGCCGGTTGCACTGGTGTCAGGAACTTTGTTTTAGATGGCGCTCAACCGTTGGAGAGCCTATCTCACTGCATCATGGCACCCCGGCGATCCCGGGCACCAGAGAACTAGGTCGGACAATTATCGCTCGCGATTGCGGACGATTGTCCTAGCGGTCGGGACCTTAGGTCTTGTCTGTCGCCGGACGAAGGTCGCAACGGTCGCCGTCCCTCCGCGTCGCAGCGGGGCGATGGCCTTACTACGGAAATCCCCTCGCGATCATCAAGATGTTCGGGCCGGTCAGGCTACGAGGTCTGGCAGGTAGCGACGGATCATCGCTGAACGAGGCGATGTGTCCTGTGTGATGAGGCAGGCGCGCCGGATGGCCTCCCCAGCTGACGCCGCATACCCCTCCGATCCCGGACAATTTTGATTCAGCTTAGCTTCGAGGCACATGCGCCAGAGCTGCATTTCTCGCCGACCGACACTCGGTTGGGCCTCGTCAGCGGATCAACCAGCCGTTCAAACCGAATGTCTCGAGCAATGGCGGGCGTAAATAGTCGAGCCACGAGACGCGACGAACTCTGCTGGCCGCGCTCCGGTCGTGGCGCGCTTCTGCCGAAATTGCCGCGGGACCACGACGGGCCTCGGCGCGTGACGTTGGTTGCGGAATCTCGTCAGACCGCCGGACTACATGCGGCCCGGCCGCATCGGGGCGCAGTTCGTCCAGCAGGGCGCAGATCGTTCTCACTACATCGATATAGGCAATCTCGTTGTGCCCGCCGATCGCATAGGCTTCGCCCGGCTGCCCCGTTCGGCAACGTGCAGCAGCGCATCGGCGTGATCGTCGACATAGAGCCAGTCCCACACATTGGCGCCGTTGCCATAGACCGGCAGCGGCTTGCCCTCGAGCCCGTTGATGATCATCAGCGGGATCAGCTTCTCCGGGAAATGATACGGCCCGTAATTGTTCGAGCAATTGGTCACCAGAACCGGCAAGCCATAGGTGTGGTGCCAGGCGCGAACGAGATGGTCGGACGCCGCTTTCGATGCCGAGTAGGGCGAGGTCGGCTGATAGGCCGTGTCCTCGCGGAAGAAGCCCTCAGTTCCTAGCGAGCCGAAGACCTCGTCGGTCGAAATGTGGTGGAAACGGAAACGCTCGCGGCGCTCGGCCTCGAGCCCGCGCCAATGGCGCAGCGCCTCCTGCAGCAGAACAAAGCTTCCGACGATGTTGGTATCGATGAACGCCGCCGGGCCGCCGATCAAGCGATCGTCGTCCAATTATTGAAGCAAACGGATGGCGAAATCTGAAATTAAATTTGCCCACTATATTCAAAACTCCACTTAGCTCACGATAGAATTATACTTTACCTCGACTTCAACGGCTACCTATGATCGCGTGATCCTCGCTTGACTCCCCTATCTGTCAGGGCCGCGCTCGCAACAGGGTGATTACACCGCCAGGTTGAACGGTTTTCAAAGCCGCTCCGGCCTTGGCTAAGCAGGCAAAACCGCCCGATTAGCCGCTCGCCTGCCCCGCCCTGCCGATTTCCCCCTCGCCCGAACCAACCCCGGGGCGAGACCGATGACACACGCCTGCTTCCCCGTTGCCCCGACCTGGAGAACCCGATGACGAGATTAGCCCGCAGCAACCGAGTGAATGAGGCGCCCTCGCCGATCCCGACACCGGCGCTAAGCCTGCTGAGCGCTGCCCTGGCGAGAGGCGCCGACGGTGAGTTGCTGGAGCGCCTGATCGGTTCCACGAGCGCTCGCAGGCTCATGATGCGCGCAAGGCCTTCGAGAAGGCTTTGGCCGCAGCCAAGGCCAAGATTCCGGTGATCGCCAAGAACCGCCAGGCGACGGTGGGCCGGCAGCCCTATCGCCATGAGGATCTGGCTGAGATCGCCCGCACGATCACCCCGATCCTGGCCAGGCATGGGCTGTCCTATCGCTTCCGCTCGCAGAGCACAGGCGCCCTCGTCACGGTGGTCTGCGTGATCTCGCATCGCGACGGCCACAGCGAAGAGAACAGCCTCTCAGCCAGCCCCGATGAGAGCGGCGAGAAGAACAGCATCCAGGCGATTGGCTCGGCCCTGACCTATCTGCAGCGGATGACGCTGAAGGCGGCCTTGGGTCTAGCGGCGTCCGATGACGATGATGGCCAGGCCGCCGGCTCACCCGCGCTGATCTCACGCCAGCAGGCGCGCGAACTGCTCGGCCGGATCGAGGAGATCGGGGCCGACAAGGACGCGCTGCTGCAATTCTTTCAGATCAGGGGCGTCACCGACCTGCCGGCGGCACGGTTTCGCCAGGCGCTCACCATGCTCAACTCCAGGAGGACCAACTGATGAACGATCCGCTCGAGATCATCACGTGCGAGCAAGGCTCGCCGGAATGGGTCCGCAGCCGGCTCGGCATCCCGACAGCCTCCGAGTTCGCCGCGATCCTCACCAAGGGGCGTGGCGGCGCCGAGAGCAAGACCCGCCTGAGCTATCTCTACAAGCTCGCCGGCGAACGCCTCACCGGCGAGCCGATGGAGACGGTCAGCAGCTTCCATATGGAGCGCGGCCAAGCTGATGGAAGACGAGGCCCGCAGCGTCTACGGCTTCGTCACGGGCACGACCTGCGAGCGCATCGGCTTCCTACGCCGCGGCCAGGCAGGCGCCTCGCCTGATGCGCTGATCGGCCGTGACGGCCTTCTCGAGATCAAGACCAAGCTGCCGCATCTGATGATCGAGACCATTCTGCACGGCGACTTCCCGCCCGAGCACAAGGCGCAATGCCAGGGACAGCTCTGGATCGCCGAGCGTGAATGGATCGACATTGCAGTCTACTGGCCTGGCCTGCCGATCTTCATCACCCCCGCCGGCCAAGATGAAGCCCATATCCGCGAACTGGCCGACGCGGTCGAGGCCTTCAACGCCGAGCTCGATCTCATCGTCGATCGGGTCAGGTCCTATGGCCTGGCCAAGGCGGCGTGATGCAAAGCGGCTCGGGACCAACCAATCCATGCGGAATGAGCCTCAGCCCGAAGCGCTCCGCCACACGGCGCGAGTTCTCGCGCGCTCAGAAGGTCGCGATGATCAAGCGCGCCATGGATGGCGCCGACCGGATTCTGTGTGAGGGCTGCGGGCTCAACATCACCGGCAAGGCGCTCGAGTTCGATCACATCATCCCGGAAGCCCTGATCCTCGACAAGAGCGCGGGGCTCGATATCGCAGACGGCCGGGTCCTCGGGCGCGACTGTTGTCACCGCCGGCCCGGCGGCAACTGATCTTGCCGACATCGCCGAAGCCAAGCAGCGCGAGGCCAAGCATTTTGGCATCCGCGCGCGACCGCGGCTCAGGACGGCAGGGTTTGCTTCGCCAGAACCGCAACGATCCGCCTCCCGCCCCCTCGCCAAGCCAGCCGCCTGGCGCCGCGACGATCTCTGACCCCATCCTGAAGGAACTCCCCAATGACGACCGCCGACCCTGCCATGTCCGCCACATCGTTCGCGCCACGTTGGCGGCGGGTCGCTGGCACCCTTTTGCTGACCCTGGCGATCCCAGCCTGCACGACGCGAACGGTGATGAACTTCAATCGCTTCGATGGCCGCACCGATCAGGCGGCGCTGGCGCAGTTCCAGCAGGACGATGCGATCTGCAAAGGCGAAGTCGCCAAGGCACAAGCCATGGCCGCGCCGATCTATATGGGACGCAGCCTGGCGGGCGCGATGGAAGCGGGCATGCTCGAAGGCCAACGCAACAACGCGCTGAGGCAGATCATGGTCGGCTGCATGGCGCAGCGTGGCTACTCCATGACCATGATGACGGTGCCGCACCAATGGGCGGCGTCGTTGCAACTGCCTCCGATGCAGATCATTCCTACGCAGGATGTCTGAGTGACGCCCAGGCGGCGGCGCAGGTGAAGCGCAAGGGGTATCTCGCCTTCAACGACTTCGCCCATATCGGCCCTTGGCTGGGACGATGGCCTGGCCGACGAGTGCAGCTACGTACTTCATCAGGGGATGCTGACGCTGCCTTGCGAGCGAGAGGTCACGCGCAGCAAAAACACCAGATCAAAATGTCCCTCGACTCGCGCGCATTCCTTCTGCGCAATAGCGCGCTGCCAGTTCGGTGGTATGTGACAGAGCCGGAATCATCACTTAGTCGCGCCCCTACTGCAACGTCATCAGCTCGATGCTCTTCAACTCCTTCGCCTTCCTGCTCGCCTTTCTGCCGCTGGCAATCGGTCTCCACTGGCTGGTGGAGCGCTTCGCGCCACACTGGCGGCTTGCGCTGCTGCTGCTGCTCTCGCTGGCATTCTATGCCTATTGGGACTGGCGATTCCTGCCGCTGCTCATCATCTCGATCGGGCTGAACTGGCTGATCGCGGAAGCTTTCCAGAAGACCCAGGCCGGCATGCTGATCACGGTCGCAATCGTCGCGAATCTCATGCTCCTGGCGCTGTTCAAGTACTTCAATTTCTTCGCCGATCTCGCTGGAATAGTTCCGGGATTGCCGGCCCCCAGGCTCGATCTCGCCCTGCCGCTCGGCATTTCCTTCTTCACATTCCACCATGTCATGTACCTGACCGATCTCAGGCGTGGGCAGGCTCCACGCTACGATCTCGTGCGCTACGGGCTCTACATCGCCTTCTTCCCGCAGGTGCTGGCCGGGCCGCTGGTACGCTGGCGCGAGATCATGCACCAGTTCGAGGAACGCCCTTATCTGCGGGCCGACGCCGCCAAGCGCATCGGATGCGGGTTAATGCTGCTCACCGCCGGTCTCGCCAAGAAAGTGCTGCTGGGGGATCCGCTCGCCGAATACGCCAATCCCGTCTTCGCCGCAGCGGCGGCAGGCAAAGCCATTTCGGTCGCGCAAGCCTGGCAGGGCACGCTGGCCTTCTCCTTGCAAATCTATTTCGATTTTTCCGGCTACACCGACATGGCGCTGGGCCTCGCGCTGCTCTTTGGCATCGTGCTGCCACAGAACTTCGAGGTGCCCTATCGCGCGTTGAGCATTCAGGATTTCTGGCGGCGCTGGCACATGACGCTGTCGCGCTTCCTGCGTGACTACCTCTACATCGCGCTTGGCGGCTCGCGGCACGGCCTACAACGCCAGGTCTGGGCGCTCTTTGCCACCATGGCGTTGGGCGGGCTCTGGCATGGCGCCGGCCTCACCTTCGTCGCCTGGGGCGCGGCCCACGGGCTCGCCCTGGTCGTCGCCCTGCTGTGGCGCCGAGTTGGCTGGCCGATGCCGGCCCTGCTTGGCTGGCTCCTCACCTTCCTGTTCGTGACGCTCTGCTGGGTCCTTTTCCGGGCTCCGAGTTTCGAGGCGGCGCTCGCGATCTACAAGGGCCTGTTCGGCCTTGCACCCATGGGCACGGGCTTCAAATGGCGCGCATTGCTGCCGGCAGCGGCGTTTGCCATCATCGGCCCGACCGCCTGGGCGCTGATTCACAGGCTGCCGCCGACGCGATGGCTCGCCGTGACGGCGGCGATACTGTTCGTCCTCATCCTCTTCAAGATCGGCGAAGACGCCAATTATGAGTTCATCTACTTCCAGTTCTGAGCCTGGCGCGCCGCCCCGCTCTGCCCCGGCAGTGGCGGCAAGCTGGGCGGGATTCGTGCGAACCTTCGCGGTCACGGCGGCGGCGGGGTTGATCGGCACGCTCGCGTTCGCCTTCCTGATTGACCCTTATGACACCGGGCGCACCCCGCTGCGGTTCAACGAGGGTGTGCGCCCGCAGGGCCCCAGGACGGCCGCCGCCAGCCGCGGGCGCGATCCCGCCTTTCGAGCAGCGATCTTTGGCAACTCGCATATCCAATTGATATCGCCGCAGCGGCTGACGCAGGCAACCGGCACACCATTCGTATCGCTGATTGCTCCCGGTAGCCGCGCCAGAGAAGCGCTGGTGCTTGTGGACTGGTTCCTGCGCCACCATCGCGGCACGGCCGATTCCCTCGTCGTCGGCATCGACGACTTCTGGTGTACCAGCGACCCTGCCCTGCCCGTAGCGCTGCCGTTCCCCTACTGGCTCTACACGAGCAACCTGCGCGACTATCTGATCGGCCTGATGCGCTTCGACGTCATCGAGGAATTCCAGCGCCGGCTTGCCTTCATCACGGCGCGCAACCCAGAGCGGGCGCGACCGGACGGCTATTGGGACTACGAGCCGAGTTACGCGTCGCAGGGCTATGGCGCGGATCCGGCGATCCGTGCCAAGCTCGACGGTTCGGGAGAGGTCATCACCCAGAATCTGACCGGGCACCACCCCGCGGCCGAACAACTCGCGACCCTGCTGGCCGCCGCGCCCGCCGACCTCCCCGTGATCCTAGTGCGTCCGCCCGTCTATCGCACCGCACTCCCCGCGCCCGGCAGCCCCGATGCCGCCTCCGAGGCGGCCTGCCGGGACGCCTTTGCCGCGCTGGCGGCGCGCCGCCCTCGCACGACCCTGATCGACTGGCGGCGCGACCGGCCGGAACTGCACGACCCGAATCAGTTCTTCGACCACAGCCATTATCGCCAGCCTATCGCCAGGCTGATCGAGGCCGACATCGCCGCGGCGTTGGCAGCGATGCGCTGATGGTAACGCCCAGATGGCACATAGCCTGGCGAATTCGGCCGTGCTGCAGACGAACGGCGTAATACTACGACCATACTTTCATCCTGGTCGCGCTCGCTTGTTATCGATCGTCAGCGAGCTCCGATGTTGGACTTGCCCGCGGGGCGCTTCGAGCGGGGCAATCGGATTACCGTGAGCTCGACGGCCGTCGGCGAGCGCGGCCACGTATTCCCGACACGGGGATGGAGACGCTGTCTTGCAATCGCGTGTCGTCGGCGGGCAACCTTTCGGGCGCTACGACACGGCGCCCGCTCAAAGCGTGCAGTCGCCGCGGCGCTGTTTAGCGCGCTCCACCCAATAGTCGCCCAGCATCCATAGGGTTTACCAATGCATGCATAGCGTTCCGATTTGATGGTACGTTTTCAGAACCGACTTAGCAATTGAAGCGCCCACTTGAAATTTGATCCGCGTGGAACGTGAGCATCCCTGCGAACGGCCAGATCTTTCCCTGCTCGCACGGTAAAAATTCCCTACTCGGAGAATGCGGCCACTGGGCCAATATCTTGAGATTTCTTGCAATTCTCGCGAGAGAAGACCCGACAGACGGCGCGAATGCCCTTCGCCGCGCCGTGTCCTCATTGCCCGCAATGGACGGCGTCCGACCATTGCCTCGCAACGGATCCGGCGCTCGCCGCCCTCTCCCCGTCATCTTTCGTTGAAGACTTTGCTTGCGTGGTCTGTGAAGGGTTTGATGAGGAATGAGAGTGCGGTTCGCTGTTCGGTTGTGATCATGACGTCGACGGGCATTCCCGGCAGGAGTTTGCGGTCTCCGAGGATGGCGAGATCGCCTTCGATCTGGACTTCTGCGGTGTAGAAGCTTGCGCCGGTTGCGGGGTCCTTGGTGGTTGCTGGCGAGACGTGGACGACCTTTCCGGGGATTTCGGGGGTTGTGTTGCGGTTGAAGGCTGAGAAGCGCAGCCTTGCGGGCTGGCCGGGCCTGACCTGGTCGATGTCGGCTGGCGCGATGCGCACCTCGATGGTGAGCTTGGCGCCGAGCGGGACGATGGTGGCGAGCCTGGCGGCGGGCGTGATGACGCCGCCGACGGTGAAGACGGTCATCTCGTTGACGGTGCCGGAGATGGGGGCGCGGATATCGGTGCGCGAGAGCCGGTCCTCGTTGGCGACGCGGCGGTCCTGCAGCTCCGACAGCTTGGCCTCGACCTGGCGCAGTTCGCGCTGGGCCTCGGTGCGGGCGGTGTCGTCGATCGAGATGATCTGCAGGCGGGTCTCGCTGATGCGCAGCTTGGCGCGCGCGAGTGCGGCATCGATCTCGCCGCTCTCGCCGAGCAGCCTGGCCCATTCGCGGTTGATGTTGAACACCTTGGTGCCGTCGATATAGCCCTTCTGGAACAGGCCGAGATATTTGCCGCGTTCGAGTTCGACGAGCCTGAGTTCCTCTGACTTGGCGACGCGCCGCGCTTCCAGGCCCTTGACCTCCTCGCCCGACTGGACGATGCCGATCTCGAGCTGCTCCTTGCGGCTTTCGCGGTTGGTGCGGTTGCCGTCGAAGAGGCGCGTCTCGCCCTTGACGATGTCGGCGGCCTCCTCGGAGAAGCGGGCGAGCGTCAGCGGGAAGGCGATCTCGCGCAGGCCGTCGCGCTCGGCGATCAGGCGGGCGCCGCGGGCGAGATGCTCGGCGAGCTGCGAACGGATGATCGACAGTTCGGCCCGGGTCTGGACGTCGTCGAGCCGGAACAGGACCTGGCCCTCGCTGACGGTGTCGCCCTGCCGCACCGCGATCGACTGGATGATGCCGCCGTCGCGGTGCTGCATCTCCTTGAGGTTCTGGTCGACCTTGACCATGCCCTGGCCGACGACGGCGCCGTTGAGATGGGCCGAGGCGGCCCAGCCGCCGAAACCTGCGACGAGCAGCAGGGCGAGCGCCGAGCCGGCCACGATATGAGGTCCAAGGCCGAAGCCGGCGCGGCGCTCGGCGGCCTTGGCTTGCTTCTGCGCTTGCGCGAAGAGCTTGGCGTCGAAGTTCTGGGCATTCATGGCAGCACCTCTCCCGGCGACCTCGAGCTCCGCCGCGCTGGCTCAGTAGTAATATAGCCTGTGGTTGCCATAGATCTCGATCGAGAAATCCGTGGCTTCCTGTTGGGTGACGAAGACGTCGACATAGGTTCTCTCCTCGTCGCCGATCTTTTCGATGCGGAAGCGGAAGGGCCGGCCGTCGTCGCCGGATTCGCTGTAGGTCTGGGCGAAGGGATCGGCCTCGTCGTCGTTGCCGGAGCCCGCATTGGTGCGGATCTCGTACTGCTTGATGACGATGCGATCGCCTTCATGGAGGTCGAGGATCTGGTGGATCAGGTCGTTCTGGGCCTCTTCGGGGACGTTGAACTCGAAGCAGTCGTCGCCCTGGCCGCCGGTGAGCGCCGTGCTGGTGTTGCCGACGATGAAGCGATCGTCGCCGTCGCCGCCGATGAGCGCTTCGAAATCGAGGACGGTGTCGCTGCCGATCTCGATCCCCACCGCCTTGTTCTGCGTCAGGTCGACGGTGACGCCGGCGCTCGTGTCGGACAGGTCGAGGGTATCGTTGCCGCTGCCGCCGTCGAGGCAGTCATTGGCGGCATCGAGCGAAGCGATGACGATGTCGTCGCCGGCCCCGGCCGTGACGGTGTCGGAACCCTGTCCGCCATCGAGCGTGTCGGCGCCGGCGCCGCCCAGGAGGATATCGTCGCCGCTGCGGCCCAGCAGCGTGTCGGCGCCATCGGCCCCGATCAGGCAGTCATTGCCGGCGCCGCCATCGAGGACGTCGTCGCCGTCCTGGCCCTCGACCCTGTCGTCGCCGGCGCCGGCGTCGACGACATCGTCGCCCTGCCCGCCTTCGACATGGTCGTCGCCTTCGCCGGCCTGGATGACGTCTTCGCCATCACCGCCATCGACCGCGTCGTCGCCGGCGCCGGCGTCGATGGTGTCGCGGCCGGCGCCGCCATCGACCTCGTCGTCGCCCTCGCCGGCCGCGATGATGTCGTTGCCCTCACGGCCGAGCACGGTGTCGTCGCCGGCGCCGCCCAGCAGCGTGTCGTTGCCGGCGCCGCCATCGAGCAGGTCGTCGCCCTGTTCGCCGGCGAGCGTGTCGTCGCCGTCCTCGCCATACAGGCTGTCATTGCCGCCGCCGGCCGCCGCGATGTCGTTGCCGCCGCCGAGGCGCGCGACATCGCGCCCGGCGCCGAGCTGGACGACATCCACGCCGCTGCCGCCGAACACAATATTGTTGCCGTCGGCGGCGGTGACCCGGTTATAGCCGGAGCCGGTCGAGATGATGTTGTTGCCGGTGCCGCCATCGATCTCGTCGTCGCCGTCGCCGGCGTCGATGATGTCGTCGCCGTCGCCGCCCGAGATCACATCGTCGCCGTCCCCGGCATAGATGGTGTCGTTGCCGGCGTTGCCTTCGACATGATCATCGCCCTCGCCGGCATCGATGGTGTCGTTGCCGTCGCCGCCCTCGACCGTGTCGGCACCGGGGCCGGCATCGATGACGTCATCGCCGGCGTTGCCTTCGACGTGGTCATCGCCTTCGCCGGCATGGATGACGTCGGCGCCCGCTCCGCCGTAGAGGCGGTCATTGCCGCTGTCGCCGAAGATCAGATCGGCGCCGGTGCCGCCATAAAGGGTGTCATTGCCGGTACCGCCATAGAGCGTGTCGTTGCCGGTGCCGCCATCCAGCTCATCGTCGCCGGCTTCGCCGAAGAGGCGGTCGTCGCCATCCTCGCCGTAGAGGCGGTCATTGCCGATGCCGCCGAAGAGGATATCGGCGCCGGTGCCGCCGGAAACGACGTCGTTGCCGGCGCCGCCATAGATGGTGTCGTTGCCGGAACCGCCATGGAGCGTGTCGTCGCCGTCGCCGCCATAGATGATGTCGTCGCCGTCGCCGCCATAGACGGTATCGCGGCCCGCGCGCGCATCGATGACGTCGTTGCCGGCGCCGCCCCGGATCAGGTCGGCGCAGTCGGTGCCGGTGAGCACGTCGTCGCCGTCGGTTCCGTCGAGGACGAGGACCTCGACGACGTTGAACGTCGCCGTCTGGGTGACGGTCGCAAGGCCGTCGCTGACGCCGTAGCTCACGGTCACCGGCCCGAAATATCCGGCCATCGGCTTGTACTGCCAGCCGCCCTGCGCCAGCGTGATCGTGCCCGACGAGACCTGCAGGTTGCGGATGAGCAGCGTATCGCCATCGGCATCCGAGGCCCCGACCAGCAACCCCGCCAGGGTCAGCATCAGGGTCTGGCACGGGCCGATCTCGCCGAGCTGAACCGCGCCAGTCAGGCGCGGCGCCCGGTTGCGCAGGCGCGGATCCTCCGGCTCGACCGGGTCGATGGGCTCTTCATCGCGCGGCGGGGGGACGATCACGACCGGCTTGAAGGGCGCCACGACGATCGGCGAGGTCAGCTGGAAGCCGCTCGCATCGGACCGGCTCAATGACGAGCCGCCGATCTGCGAGGCGAGGGTAAAGCCGTTGTCGTTGCTGACGCGACCGAGGCCGAACTCGAAGGCCGCCCGCACGAAGGCCGGCAGGGGAAGCTGTTCGTAGTCGATCGGCGGCGAGTCGATGCCCAGGAAATCCGCCAGCCCCGGGATGGGACCGCTCGCCCCGCCGGAGCCGAGATTGCCGTCCTGGTCGAGCTCGGGCGCGGTCTTCTTGCCGGGCAGCGCGCCGGTCTCGTCCTCGGGCTCGGGCGCGATCTCGTCGGTTCCCGGCTCCGGCGCCGCACTGGCGATCTCGTCCGGCTCGGGTTGTTCGGCCTGCGGATGGGCGTCGGCCGAGACCAGCGAGCGCAGATAGCCGGCAACCGCCAGGACGATCACGGCCAGCACCGCCGGCCAGCGCGACGGGGCGGGCTCGTCTTGGGTCTTCCGGTAGGTCTCCTCGGCGGAAGCGGTGTGGTTCTGAGTGGGCCTGAGGGCCTTGACCTCGATCATGCCGTCGCCCTCCTGAGCAAGCCGGCGCCGACCTCGAGCCCTTCCGCTGCGGGCAGGCGCGGTTCGGCAGGAACGTCCACGACTCCAGGGGCCGCCTGCTTGTGGACGGGGTTGAGGATCGTCTCCTTGGGACCGAAGCCGGCGAGCTTGCCGGCCTGGATGACGCCGACGAGATCGACGGCGACCAGCGCGCTGGGCCGATGCGCGACGATGATCGCGATGCCGCCGCGCGCCTTGACGCCTTCGATCGCCCTGGTCAGGGCGGCCTCGCCCTCGCTGTCGAGATTGGAGTTCGGTTCGTCCATCACCACGAGGAAGGGATTGCCGTAGAGGGCCCGCGCCAGCCCGATGCGCTGGCGCTGGCCGGCCGAAAGCGCGGAGCCTTGCGGGCCGAGCTGCGTCTGGTAGCCGTCGGGCAGCTTGACGATCATCTCGTGGATGCCGGCGGCCGTGGCCGCGGCGACGATGGCGGCAGGGTCGGGATTGACCGCAAGCCGCGAGATGTTCTCGCCGATCGAGGCGTCGAGCAGGCTGACCTCCTGCGGCAGATAGCCGAGATGGCGGCCGATGGCCTCCTCGGGCCATTGCTCGAGATGGGCGCCATCGAGCCGGACCGAGCCGCGCAGGCAGGGCCAGATCCCGGCGATCGCCCGCACCAGCGTGGTCTTGCCGCCCCCGCTGGGGCCGATGATGCCCAGCGCCTTGCCGGCGGCGACGTCGAAGCCGACCTCGCTCAGCAGGACCTGGCCCGAGCCAGGGGCTGCGACGGTGATGCGGTCGATCGTGAGGGAGCGGTGCGGGGCCGGCAGCTCCATCGGCTCGACCGCCCGGCTCAGCGCCACCACCGTCTCGCGCAGGCGCCCGAAGGCGAGGCGCGCGGCCACGAAGGACTTCCAGTTGCCGATCGCCTGGTCGACCGGCGCGAGCGCCCGCGCCGAGGCGACGGACGCCGCGATGATCGCGCCGGCGGAGAGTTCGCCCTTGATGGTCAGGAAGGCACCGAGCCCCAGGATCGCCGATTGCAGGATCATGCGCAGCACGCGCGCGATCGCACCGAAGGTGCCGCCGAGGTCGCTGGAGCGGGTCTGCAGCGCCAGGTGCTCGCGGTTGGACTGGTCGAAGCGTGCGACCGCACGGCTGGAGAAGCCCATCGCCCGCACCACCTCGGCGTTGCGGGCATGGGTCTCGGCGATCGCATTGCGGGCGATCGCGGCCTGGCGCGAGCTGTTGCTCAGGCCCCGCGCCAGGACCTCGCTGGCGATGGTCAGCAGCGTCAGCACGACGGCGCCGGCCAGGGTCAAGGCCCCGAGCCAGGGGTGCAGGAAATAGACGAAGGCGAGGTAGAGCGGGATCCAGGGCAGGTCGAACAGCGCGGCCGGCCCCTGGCTGCCGAGAAAGCCGCGCACCGTGTCGACGTCGCGGCCGCGTTCGAGCGCCTCCGTGCTGGAGAAGCCGAAGCGCGGCATGTCGATCGCGACGCGATGGGCCAGCGGCGCGATGTCCTTGTCGAGCCTGGCGCCGACCCGCACGAGAACCTGCGAGCGGATGACGTCGAAACCGCCCTGGAACAGATACAGCCCGATCGCCAGCACCGAGAGGGCCACCAGCGTCTGCACGCTGCCGCTGGTCAGCGCCCGGTCATAGACCTGCAGCATGTAGAAGGAGCCCGTCAGGGCGAGAATGTTGATCAGCCCGGAGATCAGGAACAGGAACGTTGCGACCTTGCGGAAATCCTGGGTCAGAACGGCACCGTCGCGCTTGCGGGCCTGGGTGAGGAGGGCAGAGGAGGCCATGGCGGCACGCCCTTGAATAGGAAATCGGATGGGAGAGGCGGCGAAGGCGGGCGGACCGTCGGGTCCGCCCGCCAGGCTCCGATGGAGCTCAGAGCGTGAAGTTGGTGCCGGTCAGGTTGTGGCTGCCCTTCAGCTCGATGCGGAACTCCTCCCCGCCCGTGCCGCTGACATTGCCACTCACGATCGTGTACTCGACGCTCTCGCGCGTCTCGTAGCTCACCATCAGCTGCCCCGGCCCCGAGAAGGCCGTGCCCGGAATCAGCGTGAAGGCCTGGTTGCCCGCCTCCGCCGCATTGGCGTCGATGCCGGACACGTCGAGCCGGTCGCCGGGCTCGAAGCCGAGGATGGTGTCGCCATCGGCGCTCGCCGCATCGAGGAAGCGGAAGGTGTCGTTGCCGGCACCGCCCTCCATCACGTTCACCGCCGCGCTCGCCGTGATCGTGTCGCTGCCGGAGCC
>JAESFK010000476.1_pt1 | contig 20021 bp, 21 predicted proteins | sample 9269391 | NCBI WGS metagenome assembly JAESFK01 (sample SAMN14506231, study PRJNA617097) | algae metagenome | isolation source: Drouetiella hepatica UHER 2000/2452 and co-occurring heterotrophs from... | place: Slovakia: Slovak Paradise National Park, Hrabusice, Kosice Region | collected 2000-01-01
GGTGGCGCACCGCGAGATCGCTGCGGTGCGGTCCGCAGGACGTGGTGCCGGCGTCGCCATCGCGCAAGCGGCCAGCCGCCAGCTCGCCGCGCAGCCGGTCCTCGACGTCGATCGCAGGCATGCTGGCGATCCAGCGGTCGACCTCTCCCGCCATGGCGAGCGAAGCCCGGGGGAAGGGGCCGACCCCCAGCCGCGCGGCGGCGTCGAGACGCTGCACCGTGTCGGCGCGCGCCGCCGCCAGCGCGACGCCGTGGCGGGCCATCGTGTCTTCGAGCGCCGTGAACCAGTGCGGGTCGCGGTTGCCTTCTCCGAGGAGTCGGCTGCGCTGGCGCTGCGCGTTCTCGTAGGCTGCGACGTCGCCGGCATGCTCGGGATGCAGCGCCGTCACCAGCCGGTCGAGGAAGCGCCGCCGCTCGGTTGCGCCGTCGAGGAACAGTCGGTCGAGCTGCGGCGTCAGCCATACCGCGGCGACGTGCTGGCCCAGCGCGGTCTGGCTCTGCATCGGTCGGCCGTCGATGCGCACGGCGCGGCGCGGCGTGCTGCTCTCGCTGCGCCCGGCTTCGAGGCCGGTGCCGATGGCCAGCCGGCCCTCGGGCGTGTCGAGCGTCGCGGCGGCGGCCCAGCCGGCGGCCGAAGGCTCGTCGCCGCGGGCACGGCGGCAGACGTCGTCGAGCCGGGCCCGTCGCAGGCCGCGCCCGGGGGCCAGGAAGGAGAGGGCTTCCAGGAGGTTGGTCTTGCCCGCGCCGTTGGGGCCGACCAGCACGACCGGCTCCTGGCCGCACTCGAGGCGGAGCTGGCGGTAGTTGCGGAAGTCGGTCAGGCGAAGCTGGCGCACGGCGAGAAGGGCCGGCGCAGCGCCCGATACGGCGTCGGAAGAGTAGGCGAGGGTGCTGATGGCCTGTGCGTTCATACCCGCATCGGCATGAGAACGTAGAGCGCGCTCTCGTCGGCACCGTCACGCACCAGGGTGGGCGAGCCGGCATCGGCCATCAGGAAGCGCGCCTCGCTGCCGGCGATCTGTTCGGTGATGTCCAGCAGGTAGCGCGAGTTGAAGCCGATCTCGAGGGCCGTGTCCTTGTACTCGACCTCGATCTCCTCGCTGGCGCTGCCGGCGTCGGGGCTGGTCGCCGAGAGCGTGACGATGCCCTTGGCGACCGCCAGCTTGATGGCCCGCGACTTCTCGGTGGAGATCGTCGAGACGCGGTCGACGGCGTGCGCGAATTCCTTGCACGGCACGTTCAGGACCTTGTCGTTGCCGGTCGGGATGACCCGCTCGTAGTCCGGGAAGGTGCCGTCGATCAGCTTGCTGACCAGGGTGACGTTGCCGCTGGAGAAGCGGATGCGGGTGTCGCTGAGTTCGATGTCGACCGAACCGTCACCCTCGTCGAGCAGCTTGCGGACCTCGCCCACGGTCTTGCGCGGCACGATCACACCGGGAATCTCGCCGGCGCCCTTGGGCAGCGGCACCTCGACCCGGGCGAGACGATGACCGTCGGTCGCCACGCCGCGCAGCACCTGGGTGCCGCCGACGGTCGCGGCATGGAAATAGATGCCGTTCAGGTAGTAGCGGGTCTCCTCGTTGGAGATCGCGAACCGGGTGCGGTCGATGATGCCCTTGAGGTCGCTCGCCGGGAGCTGGAACCGGTGCGGCAGGTCGCCCTCGGTCATGGCCGGGAAATCGGCCGGCGGCAGGCATTGCAGGGTAAAGCGGGAGCGGCCGGCCCGGATGACCAGGCTGCTGTTGTCCGAGGCCGCTTCCAGCTCGACCTGGGCGCCATCGGGCAGCTTTCGGACGATCTCGTACAGCGTGTGGGCCGGCGCCGTGGTCGAGCCGGTCTTGGAGGCACTGGCCTCCACCGATTCGGTGATGGCGAGGTCCATGTCGGTCGCGGCGAGGCTCAGCCGGCCCTTCTGGGCGGTGATCAGCACGTTGGACAGGATCGGGATCGTATTCCGACGCTCGACGACACTCTGGACATGGGCCAGGGCCTTCAAGAGGGCCGCCCGTTCGATCGTCAATTTCATGTTTTGGTCGCCGTAGTCAGGGCCGGATTGGGTGGAGTTCATGGCCCGTTCCCAAGGCGGCGCAGGGCGCCGGAGGAACGGTTGAAAAGTATATCACGCCGACTGTCCGCGGGAAGCAATTTCGCTGTTTCTAGAAGCGTTTAGGGACCTTGGGCGCTCGCAAAAAGGGCCCCTTGCGGGGCCCATTTCACAGTGGCTGTCGGTAATTCCTACCCCTGCAGCTGACGCTTGAGCAGTTCGACGTCTTCGGCAATCGACAGGTCGGAAACCTTGAGTTCCTCGATCTTGCGCACGGCGTGCATGACCGTCGTGTGGTCGCGATTGCCGAAACGCTTGCCGATCTGCGGCAGGCTGAGGGTCGTGAGCTGCTTGGCGAGATACATCGCCACCTGGCGCGGCCGGGCGACCGAGCGGGCGCGCCGCGGCGAACTCATCTCGGCGAGCTTGATGTTGTAGTGGGCGGCGACCCGCTGCTGGATCTCGTCGACCGTGACCTTGCGGTCGGCCTGGCGCAGCAGGTCGTGCAGCACGTCCTGCGCCATCTCCACGGTGATCTCGCGGCCGATCAGCTGGCCGTGCGCGACGACGCGGTTCAGGGCGCCCTCGAGCTCGCGGATGTTGGTGCTGATCTTGTGCGCGAGGAACTCGAGCACGTTGGCCGGCACCGGCACCCGCGCGTTCTCCGCCTTGGTCTGCAGGATCGACAGACGCAGCTCGTAGGTCGACGAATGGATATCGGCCACGAGGCCGCTGCCCAGCCGCGAGCGCATGCGCTCCTCGATGTCCTGCAGTTCGCTCGGCGGCTTCTCCGACGACAGGATGATCTGCTTGTTCTGCTCGACCAGCGAGTTGAACGTGAAGAAGAACTCGTCCTGGCTCGCTTCCTTGCCGCAGATGAACTGCACGTCGTCGACCATCAGCACGTCGACGTTGCGGAACAGCTCCTTGAACTGGCCGGTGTTCTTGGTGCGCAGCGCCTGGATGAACCGGTTCACGAAGCTCTCGGCCGTCAGGTAGAGAACGCGGGTCTTGGGATCGCGCTCGCGGATGACATGCCAGATTGCATGCATGAGGTGGGTCTTGCCGAGGCCGACGCCGCCGAAGATGTAGAGCGGGTTGCGCTCGGGCAGGGGCATGTCCTGCTCGGAGATGTTGCGCGCCGCTGCATAGGCGAACTCGTTGGGCTTGCCGACGACGAAGTTCGCGAAGGTGTAGCGTCCTTCCGGGGCCTGCGAGATCTCGTCGGCGCCGCGGCCGATCGAGGGGCCCATGCGCGGCATCGGCGGCTGGTGATTCTGCGACGAGGGCACGGGCGGCATCGCGATGATCTCGTTCGGCCGGCGCGGCGCCGGCGGCGGCACGAGGTTCACCTCGACGTTCTTCACCTCGGTGTTGACCGACTGCCAGTAGGCGAGCACGCGGTCGCCGTAGTGACGGCCGACCCAGTCGCGCACGAAGCGCGTCGGCGCATAGAGGCGCAGCTTGCCGGCCTTGAGTTCACCCAGCTCGACCTCGCCGAACCATGTATTGAAGGCCTTGTCCCCAATCTCCTTGCGAAGCCGATCGCAGACGCGCACCCAATGCGCTTCGAGCTCTTTTCGGCCCGCCCCTTCATCCATGCATGCCCCCGCAAATTCGTTGTTTTCAAATGTCGTGTTGTTATTGCCTTGGATCGGCGATTGAATTCGATTCACGTTTGTCTCCACGGAAGTCCCGCTGCCTTCCATCCCCTCGTCGCGCCGCGCTTGCCCTGCGCATCGAGGGGTCCTTCAAAGCCGTCTGCTACATTGAGACACGTACTGTACCCGGCCGCGGCCATGGCTTTCGCCGCCGCGACCGACCTCACCCCACTTCGACACAGAAAGAGCAGCGGCACGTCCCTGTCCGCCAGCGCCTCCGAAAGCGCGCCGACGAAATCGGGATTGACCTGCATGCTCGGGAAGACCTGCCACTCGACCAGGCCCGGCTTCTTGTCGAGGCCGGCAACGTCGGGCACGCCCACATAGTTCCACTCGGCGCGCGTGCGCACGTCGATCAGGATCGCGTCCTTGAGTTCGCCGAGAATCTTCCAGGCAACCGCAGGAGTGACGTCGCCGGCGTAGCCGGCTGCAGGGGACACTTCGAATGTGTCTGCGATCTTGTTGTCTTTCGACATGGCCCCCGCTTTCATTCGTAGAAGCGAGGCGTTGTCCGGCGAGCCAGCAAACGAAGGCGACACACAACACGGCAAGAGGAAACGAGGGATTTTCAGCGAGCGTCGCTTATGGGACGCTTCATCTTCTTATCGATCGTCGAACTTGCGAAGCGTCGTGTACCTGTCTCCCTCGTTCGTCGTTTCGATGGAGAGGAATCCCCTCTTCTCCATCTGGCTCGCGATCCAAGCGCCCCACGCCCCGTCGCGATGTCGTGAGTCTTATCCAGACTCTCCGAAGCGCGCAAACGAATCACACGCAGAACACCACACGCTATTCAGCCACTTCGCGACGCTGCTCGATTGACAAGTTGTACGAACCGATTTTGCGCGTCGTTCGTCGAGAGACGGCTCTCAACATCTAGCGCTCGCCGTCGCGCTTCGTTCGATAACTCCGAATCGTATGTCAGTCGGCCAATCGACGACCAAACGATCATTGGAGAAAATCGCCGAGTTTTTTTTCGTCAAAGAGTCCCGGCTTCGTCATCGCCACAAAAGAAAACGCCGCTCGAAGGAGCGGCGTTCACAAACACTGAAGCGGGATGTCGGAAAGCGTCAGCCCATCGCCTTGATGCGCGCCGAGAGACGCGACACGCGGCGCGAGGCGGCGTTCTTGGTCACGATGCGCTTGGTGGCGCCGCGCTGGATTTCCGGCTGCGCCATACGCAGCGCTTCCTGGGCGGCGTTCTTGTCGCCGGACGCAATCGCCTCCTCGACCTTCTTCACCGAACCGCGCACGCGGCTGCGGCGCGCCGTAATCACGGCGGTGCGGCGCTCGGTCTGGCGGGCGCGCTTCTCGGCCGACTTGTGATTAGCCATGATAGTCCTCGTTGCTCGAAGGGCGCGCTTATACGGGCCGCATGGGGGCCGGTCAAGCGCGCCAAATCCGCCAAATCAGCGGTGTTTCCAGTCCGGCTTACGCTTCTCGGCGAAAGCGGCCATGCCCTCGGACCGGTCGTCGAAGGCAAAAGTTGCGTGGAAGGTCCTGCGCTCGAAACGGACTCCCTCCGAAAGGGTCGTTTCGAAGGCCCGGTTGACCGCTTCCTTGGCGACCAGGGTGGCGGGCAGCGACATGCCGGCGATCTTCTCGGCCGTGGCGATGGCGTCGTCCATGAGCTGTGCCAGCGGCACGACGCGGCTGACCAGGCCGCAGCGCTCCGCTTCGGCGGCGTCCATCATGCGCCCGGTCAGGACCATGTCCATGGCCTTCGACTTGCCGACGAAGCGCGGCAGGCGCTGGGTGCCGCCCGCCCCGGGAATGGTGCCCAGCGTGATCTCGGGCTGGCCGAATTTGGCGTTGTCCGCAGCGATGATGAAGTCACACATCATGGCCATCTCGCAGCCGCCGCCCAGGGCGTATCCCGCCACCGCGGCGACGATCGGCTTGCGGACCTGGCTCACCTTCTCCCACCCGACGGTGATGAAGTCCTGCAGGAAGACGTCCTGGTAGGACTTCTCCTTCATCTCCTTGATGTCGGCGCCGGCGGCGAACGCCTTGTCGCTTCCCGTGAGGACCATGCAGCCGATGCCGCGATCCGCCTCGAACGCATCGAGCGCCTGGCCGAGTTCGCGCACCAGATCGGCGCAGAGCGCGTTCAGCGCCTTCGGGCGGTTCAGCCGGATGATCCCGACCCGGCCCTTGGTCTCGGTCTGGATGTTCTCGTATGCCGTGGTCATTTGTTCTTTCCTCCTCGGGTCGTGTCTCAGCGCTGGCAGCGCGTGCAGTAGAAGGTGGATCTCCCGGCCTGTACCAGCCGACGCACCGTCTGGCCGCAGTCCCGGGTGGGGCAGGCGATGCCGGCCCGGTCATAGACGTTGAAGCGCGTCTGGAAATAGCCGAGTTCGCCGCCCGGCTGAACATGATCGCGCAGGGTCGATCCTCCGTCCTGTATCGAACGGGTCAGCACGAGCTTGATCGCGTCGACGAGGCGACCCGCGCGCTCCCCCTTGACCGTGTGGGCGGAGCGGCGCGGCGAGATGCCGGCCAGGAACAGCGCCTCGCACGCATAGATGTTGCCGACGCCCACCAGGGTCTTCTGGTCGAGCAGGGCCGCCTTGATCGGCGTCCGGCGGCCGGCGAGGCGGGTGGCCAGCACATCGCCGGTAAAGGCCTCGTCCAGCGGCTCCGGGCCCAGGCTCCTGAAATACTTGTGCCGGCCGATGGCATCGTCGGCTACCAGCACCATCAGCCCGAAGCGGCGGGCGTCGTTGAAGCGGACCTGCCAGCCGTCGTCCATGTCGAACACGACATGGTCGTGCCGCCCGAGCGGATGGCCGGCGGCGCTTTCGGCATCGTGCAGGGTCATGCGGCCCGACATGCCGAGATGGACGATCAGGGTCTGGCCGTCGTCGAGCCGGATCAGGAGGTACTTTGCCCGCCGGTCGATGCCCGTGACCATGCGGCCCTCGACCCGGGCGGCGAACTTCGCCGGCAGGGGCACGCGAAGGTCGGGTCGACGCTGCTGCAGCCGCACGATGCGCCGGCCGACCAGGCGCGGCATCAACCCGCGCCGGACGGTCTCGACCTCGGGCAGTTCAGGCATCGGCCTTCGGTTGAGGGGGCTGCAGCGGCCGGCGGTTGCCGAACAGGGCGCTGCCGACGCGGACATGGGTCGCGCCCATCCGGACCGCGGTCTCGTAGTCGGCGCTCATGCCCATGCTGAGTTTGGCCAGGCCGTTGCGGGCCGCCATCTTGGCCAGCAGGGCGAAGTGCAGGGCCGGCTCCTCGTCGACCGGCGGGATGCACATCAGGCCGACGACGGGCAGCTTGTACTGGTCGCGGCAGAGAGCGACGAAGGCGTCGACGTCCTTCGGAAGAATGCCGGCCTTCTGCGGCTCCTCGCCGGTATTGACCTGGATGTAGCAGGCCGGGCGACGGCCGAGCTTCTCCATCTCCTTGACCAGCGCAGCGGCGAGTCGGTCGCGGTCGACCGACTGGATGACATCGAACAGGGCGACGGCGTCGCGCGCCTTGTTGGTCTGGAGCGGGCCGATCAGGTGCAGTTCGAGGTCGGGGCAGGCCGCCTTGAGCTCCGGGAACTTGCCCTCGGCTTCCTGCACGCGGTTCTCGCCGAACACGCGGTGGCCAACCTCCAGCAGTTCGCGAACGCGGTCGGCGTCATGCGTCTTGGAGACGGCGACCAGGGTGACGTCGGACGGCGACCGACCCGATGCCCGCGCGGCTTCGGCGATGCGGCCCGTGACCTCGGCCAGACGATCGGCGCCGCTGCTCATGCGTCGAGACCGGCGCGTGCGAGCAGGGCTTCCTCGTTGTTCGGATCGGCCGCCAGGGCGGCGTCCAGGGTTTCGCGGGCCCTGTCGAGTTCGCCCAGCGCCGCCAGGCAGATGCCGTAGTGGGCCAGCAACCGCGAATCGTCCGGCAGGGCGCGCAACGCCTGCTCATGGTGCGGCCGCGCATCGGCGGCCCGCCCCAGGCCCATCAGGGCGCGTCCGTAATTGGTCTGCACGAAGGGCTCGTCGGGTGAAACCTTCGCGGCCTTCTTCAGGATCCGCCGCGCATCGTCGAAGCGCTTGAGACCGAGCAGCGCCAGCCCCTGATTGTTCATCGCCCGGGCATCCCCGGAGACGGCTCTCAGATAGGGCTCCAGGACCCGGCTGGCTTCTTCGAAGCGCCCGGCCTGAATGTGCAGGGTGGAGAGCTGGAGGATCGCCTCCGGGTCGAGCGGGTTGCGTTCCAGGATTTTCTCGAGGATGCCGGCGGCCTGTTCGGCCTGGCCCGCTGCCGCCCGGGCCAGCGCCAGGGTGCCGTACGCCTGGCCGAAGGTCGGATCGAGCTCGAGCGCCTTCTCGATCATCGGGATGGCGTCGCTCGGGCGGCCGCTGGAATAGAGGACGTAGCCCAGCGCATGGTTCAAGGTGGCGCTGGCCGGCGCCAGTTCGAGCGCCCGGCCGGCCTCGGCAATGGCTTCGTCGTAGTGGCCGAGCGCCGCCAGAGAGAGCGCGCGGTCGCCCAGGATCTGGCCGCGGCGCTCGGCGTTGTCGCCGGCATCTTCCAGCGCCATATCGAAGACCTCGATGGCGGCCGAATACCGGCCCAGACGATAGAGGGCATAGCCCAGCATGTTCCGGGCGCGCGCCTGCAGGGGCTTCAGCGCCTCGGTCTGATGTTCATGGATGGCGCGATCGATGTTGCCCACGAATTCCGACAGTTCACGTTCGGCGGCGGCGAAGCGGCCGGTGTCCATGTGGACCGAGGCCAGCGCCAGGCGGGCCTCGACATGGGTGGGCGCCTGGCGGACCGTGTCGCGGAAACGGCGCGCAGCCTCGTCGAGATTGCCGAGGCGGCGGGCGGCGAGACCGAGATTGTAGAGCAGCATCGGCTCGTTTGGATCCTTCGCCACGGCCTTGCGCCACAGCTTCTCGGCTTCCTTCACGGCGCCCCGCTGCGACAGGCAGACGGCGAGATAATGGAGAATGTCGGGACGGTCGCCGTACCGCGATTGCGCGCTCTTGAACAGCGGCTCGGCGCGGTCGTACCAGCCTGCCCGCAGATACTGCAGGCCTGTCTGGAGATCAGGGTCGGGTTGCGGCGGGCCGGTGGGCCGGCTGGGGGGCGTTATCGCCATGGCGGGCTGTGTAGACCCGCCTCACGGCCAAGGCTAGACGAAATGGCATGGTGAAGGACGTCGAATTATTCGCAGCGGCGATGGCCGGCGTGAAGCCGCTCGACCGGAAGAAGCGGGCGCCGGCGCTGCCTGCTCCGGCGCCGTTGCCGCGGGCGGACAAAGTGCCCACCTCGCCGCCGCGAGAGAAGCCGCCGGCCCGGCGGGCCAGCGTTCCCGACCTGTCGCCGGACGACCGCCAGTTCGACCGCGACGTCTCGCGCGCCCTGTCGCGGCGCAAGCTGGTGCCGGAGGCGACGATCGACCTGCACGGCATGACGCTGGCGGCGGCGGAGCGGGCCGTGACGGCCTTCCTGGCAAGAGTATCGGCGCAGGACATGCGTGTCGTGCTGGTGGTGACCGGCAAGGGCCTGCGCGACGAGGGCGGCCGCACGATCGACGGTCGCATCCGCGGCGAGTTCGTGGGCTGGCTCAATCGCGGCGACAACCGCGAACGGGTGCGGGCGGTCCGCGCCGCCCACGCCCATCATGGCGGCACCGGCGCCTTCTACCTGCTGCTGCGCCGGCGCTCCTCGGCCAGCAGCCGTTCCTTGCGCGCCACGCCCCAGCGATAGCCGGTCAGCGCGCCGCTCGATCCGACGGCGCGATGACACGGGATGACCACGGCGGCCTGGTTGGTGGCGCAGGCCCGGCCCACCGCACGCGCCGCCTTGGGCTCGCCGATGCTGCGGGCGATCTCGCCATAGGTGCGGGTCTCGCCGGCCGGGATCTCGGTCAGCGCCTTCCAGACCTTCCACTGGAAGGCCGTTCCCAGGATGTCGAGCGGCACGTCGGGGGCATCGAGCGCCGAGGGCTTGCGGCCGTAGAGCCGCGACAGCACGGCTTTCACGCGCGGGCCGAGCACGGCGTCGTTGCGCTGGATCTCGGCGGCGGGAAAGTCCTGCTTCAGGCTCTTCTCCAGTGCCCGGTCGTCATCGCCCAGGAAAACCGCGGCGATGCCCTTCTGCGTCGCGGCCACCAGGACGCGGCCATACTCAGAGTCGGCCATGGTGTAGTCGATATGGGCGCCCGCGCCGCCGCGCGCATAGGTCGCCGGCGTCATGCCGAGCGCCTTGTCGCTGCTCTCGTAGACGCGGCTGGGGGAACCGTAGCCCGCACCATAGAGCGCGTCGGCCACGCTGGCGCCGCCGCGGAGCGCGCTGCGGAAGCGCTCGCGCTTGCGCGCGACCAGCCAGTCCCGCGAATTGACGCCCAGCTCGGCCAGGAAGCGCTTGCCCAGCGCACCGCTCGACAGGCCGACCTTGCGCGCCACCTCGGCCAGCGAGGGCGGGGTGTCGGCATCGGCGGCGTCGAACAGCGCGCAGGCCTGCGCCACCGGCCGGCTGAGGCCGAGGTCCACCTGCCAGTCGCGTGGCTTGCACCGCTTGCACGCACGGAAACCCGCCGCCTCCGCCGCCTGGGGCGAGGCGTGGAAGTCGACGTTGCGGCGCAGCGGCGGACGGGCCGCGCACGACGGCAGGCAATAGACCCCGGTTGTCTTCACCGAGAACCAGAACCTGCCGTTGTAGACGCGGTCGCGCCGCTGGACGGCGTGCCAGCAGGTTTCCGGATCGGGAAGAAGGGAAGTGGCGAGGGCCACGGCGGGTAACGAAAGAGAATGTTGGGTCATGGCGCCATCAAAGCACCACGACCCGAACTTGCTCTATCCGGCGCCCGCCGGCAATTCCGGCCTAGGACCAGAAAGGCTTGGTCGCCTCGAACCGGGCGGTCGCCCGGTCGATGCCGATATCCCGCAGCATCCGCTCGTCCAGTTGGGCCAACTGATGTCGCGAACGGGCGAGCTCGGCTCGGGTCATGATTTTCTCGATCCCGACCACAACCGTGCCCGCCAGCAGCGCGACGGCGCGGCCGAACGAGAAGGAGGGGACATCCGCGCGGGCGACCCGCACGCTGGATACGATCGACATGACTTAGCTCCGCTTGAGGCGATGAGGCCGGGGATCGGCAGTTGCGCCTCGTTTCTGGCCTGAATTTGCTGTATCCTGTGGATACTTGCAAAGGATGAAAGCTCGGGGGAGGCATAGAATTTCTATGAGCGCGTGTCCTAGATGAGCCGTTCGCAACTACCGTTGAATGCCTTGCGCGCCTTCGAGGCCGCTGCCCGTCACGCGAGTTTCACACACGCTGCCGAGGAGCTTCACGTCACCCAGGCCGCCGTCAGCCATCAGGTGAAGGCGCTCGAGGAGAGGCTCGGCGTCGCGCTGTTCGTGCGCCGTCCGCGCGGCCTCGAGATCACCAGCGAGGGCGAGGCGCTGCTGCCCGATCTGCGCGACGCATTCGACCGCATGACCAACGCGCTGGAGCGGGTCGGCCGCAAGGCCAACTCCGGCACGTTGAACGTGAGCCTCGTCACGACCTTCGCGTTGGGCTGGCTGGTGCCGCGCCTGCATCGCTTCCAGGCCAAGCATCCCGAGATCGAAGTGCGCATGACGACCAGCCAGAAGCGTGTCGACTTCGCGCGCGAGGATGTCGACTGCGCCATCCGCTTCACCGTGCAGCCGGAGCCCGAACTGCATGCAACGAGGCTGTTCAGCGACGTGCTGACGCCGCTCTGCGGCAAGCGCTATCATGACAAGCTGAAGACGCTCGACGATCTGAAGCGCGTGCCCTTCATCGACATGACATACGATCCCGAATGGCCGATCTGGCTGCGCGCCGTCGGCCTCGGCGACTTCAAGCCGAAGCGCGTGCTCACCTTCGACTCGACGATGATCGCGGTCGAAGCGGCGATGGAGGGCGCGGGTGTGGCGGTCGGTCCGCCACAACTGTTCCGCGAGGAGCTGGCGGTGGGCCGGCTGTTCCAGCCGTTCGAGCAGATCGTCGACAGCGGCAAGGCCTGGTGGTTCGTCTGCCCGCCCGCCTCGGTGAGTCGTCCCAAGACCAAGGCCTTCGAGGAATGGCTGGTCGAGGAGCTGGCCGCGCCGCAGGCCCGCACCGGGCGCCCCGCCCTGGCGCCGGCCGCCCGACGCTGAGGCGACCGCGAGAAAATCTAAGGGCTGGAGGGTCAGTCCGAGGGATAGCGGTGCTGGCCGCCGAACACGTCCTCGACCGTCAGGGCCCCGGGATCGTCGGCGAGATAGGAGGGTCCGACGGGGACCTTTCCGTGACCTCCCGGTACGTCCAGCACGTAGGTCGGCTGGGCGAGACCAGAGAGGCGACCGCGCAGGGCCTTCATCAGCGCCTGACCCTCGGCGATCGATACCCGGAAATGTGCCGTGCCACGCACCAAGTCGGGATGATGCAGGTAATAGGGCTTCACCCGGGCGGTCACCAGGGCGCGCATCAGTTGCTCCAGGGTCTCGACCGTGTCGTTCACCCCCTTCAGCAGCACGGTCTGGCCCATCAGCGGCAGGCCGGCGTCGGCCAGACGGGCCAGGGCGGCTCGGGTTACGGGCGCGAGCTCACGGGCATGATTGCAGTGAACGGCCAGCCAGACACTGACGCGGCCGGGCTTCAGCGCCCGCACCAGTTCGTCGGTGACCCGTTCGGGGTCGACGATCGGCACGCGGCTGTGCAGGCGCACGATCGCCACGTGGGGGATCGCGTCGAGGGCGGCCATCAGCTCGGCCAAGCGGCGCGGCGCCAGCATCAGCGGGTCGCCGCCGGTCAGGATCACTTCCCAGATTTCCGGCCGGCCGCGGATATAGGCGAGCGCCGCTGCCAGCTCGTCGGCCGACAGGGCCTCGCCGCCCGGGCCCACCTTCTCGCGGCGGAAGCAGAAGCGGCAATAGACCGGGCAGACATGGAGCGGCTTCAGCAGCACCCGGTCGGGATAGCGATGGACGATGCCCTTTACCGGCGACCGCGCCTCGTCGCCGATCGGGTCGGCCAGCTCGCCCGACGCGATTTCGGCCTCGGCGCCGCTCGGCACGAACTGCCGGGCGATCGGATCGTCGGCCAGGCGCGAGCGGTCGATCAGCGCCACCATCTCGGGCGTGATGGCGATCGCCATGGACTGCGCGGCTTCCTGCAGCCGCGGATCGGGCGACAGGAGGCCCTCGCTTTCGAGAGCTTCCAGGGAGCGCAGGGTCGGCATGGCGGCGTCGAGATAGGCGCCGGGGCCTTTCGAGTCCAGCGGCCCCTCAAGTCCAGGAGTAGGTCAGTTTGAAATCAGTCGCCCGCATTCCGGAGGGTCCGCTATGTTGCGGAGCATGGCGAAGCCCCCTAAGCGCCCGCGCGATCCGAACCAATTGGCCAAGGTTATCGTAGATATCGCTACGGGCGAGGCTTCAGAACCCGGCCCCTCCCGTGCGGTCATTGCGCGAGCGCGGAATGCCGGCGTACGTGGCGGTCCCGCACGCGCGATGAAGCTTACGCCAGAGCAGCGGTCGGAAATCGCGCGGGCCGCAGCTGCAGCCCGCTGGAAGAAGGGCGACTAAGCGGCCTCTTCGTCGTCCGCGCCCCGACCAGCCTCAAGCTCGGCAACGTCGTCAGTGAAGTCGAGAACCAACTGGATCGGGTTTCCCCCTCCGCGCGCGAAGTTGAAGTGATCGACGTTCTGCTTGTACTGGAAGCAGTCGTTGGCGATCTGGCGGCGGGTCTGGTGGAACGCCTTTTCGACGAAAGAACGCGGAGCAAGGTCAGCATCCGCCCACAAGCTCAGCTGCGTGCCGCCGATGGACGTGCGAACCGAGAGCTTGGCTCTGTAAGTCCGCCCTTCCTCATCAACCCGCTTATCCTGCCGCAGCGCGTCGGCCATGTCCTCACGGCATAGTTGCACGACGGTCTTGAGGTTGGGCTTGTAGAGGCCGTTGAGAACCGCCCATTGCGCGACGTCTTCCAGAGGCGTCGGTGACGAGTCAACTTCCGCCGCGTAGCGGTCGAAAACGTCGATCATCTGCTGAGTGAACTTAGCCACGGATCACCTATAGGTTCGCGGGTGCGATCTGGCCCCAGCCGTCGCTGAAGGCGGTTTCAACGAGGTATTTTCGAACGGGTACTTGGTACTCTCTGAGCCAGTTGTGGCGGTTCATGAGGTGCTGGAGCTGTCCGACCACGATGGCTGGGTGAACCTCTTGGACTGCCGCAAACCGCACCACATCCGGCTTCGAAATGTAGGGATACTTCCGCTGATAGAACGACTTCAGTCGGTCGCGCGGCACGCAAAACTCACTCGCCGCTTCGTTCGCCCTCAGCTCTTCGTCGGCGACGCTGGTGGTAAGCTCCTCGTCGCTGTCGAATATCGCGCGCTCTTTGCCCTCACCGTTCAGCACGTGCTCGATCTCATGCCGAAGGACGAACCAAAAGTTGTCCAGGGTGTCGCGCAGCGTGGAAAGTCCGATGATAGGACGGTCGTTATCCAACCAAGTGCAAGCGCCGTGGATCTTCGATCCGGGCAACCACTCAACGACCACCACGCGCACGCCACACTCAAGCAAAAGCCGGGGTACGTCTTTGACCGCCTCCGCGTCGATCATCATGGGCCGCAATTCAGGGAGGAGCGCGCGCAGCTTATCGGCTGAGTACGCGGGAGCCTCCAGCTGGCGCGCCAGCTGGCGGACACGAAACAGCCAGACCACCTGTGCAGGCGGCTCGTCACTGTAGTCCGCCTTCTTCGCCGCCATGGCGTACGTCGGCGCTGCGTCAAGGTCGTCCATCTCCAACAGGCGGGCGACCTGTAGCTGGAGAAGGGACGGCTCTGCGTCATCAATCCAGCCGCGCTTGATCATCTCCCGGATCGGATAGCGAGCTTGAAGCGCCGCACGCGTTTTTATCCCAGGATCGGGCTCCTTCGCGTTCGAAAGGTCGTACTGCTTCTGCAGATTGGCGAAGAAGTCAGCAGGCACATCAAAGGCGTCGCCAAGCTGGCGCGCAAGGTCTGACGTAATCGACTGGCGACCAGACAGGATTCGGCTCAGTTGCTGCTCGCCCATCCCCAAGACAAAGCTAAGGTCACGCTGCTGCCATCCGCGCGCCTCCAGCTCTTCCTTGATGTACGATCCCGGTGGATCAAGTGATACATGCTTCATGTTGTTACTCGGCCCCCCGGCGCCCTAGTGATAATCTTCGATAGCGACGACCGTCACCCTTTGGGGTGAGCACTGATCGTCCAATCGAAAAACTAGTCGCCACTGGTCATTTAGGCGGATCGACCGCTGATCGTCGCGGTTACCCTTCAGTTTCTCGTAGTGGAGGCTCTTCCAGTTCCGCAAAGTTCGCTCGTCAGTCGCGGCTCGAATCGCGTTTATCTTCCGGCGCGCGGACTGAATGACCGCCACCGGAAGCTTTGTCTGCGCCGCTTGGTCTGTTTCGATCAGTGCCAGCCGGGCATCTTCGAAGACCACTTCCATTCCTCGCGTCTATGCCATTGGAATCTAGTCGTCAAGCCAACTTAGCGCAAGTCGGTAAGTTGGATGAATGCTTGACTAAAGTACGATTATAGGTCAGTTTGAAACTCATGAACCGCCTGACCGCAGACGAGCGCGCTGAAACCCTTCAGTTGCTCTGCGAAGGGATGTCGATCCGGGCGATCACGCGCGTCACGGGCGTCAGCAAGAACACCATCATCAAGCTCCTGAACGACGCGGGCGCTGCACTCGCTGCGTATCAGGACAAGGCCTTCCGTGACCTCCAAACCAAGCGTGTCCAAGTCGACGAGATCTGGAGCTTCACCTACGCCAAACAGAAGAACGTCCCGTCCGCCGTCGCAGCCCCGGAACACGCGGGCGATACCTGGACATGGACGGCCATCGATGCAGACAGCAAGCTCGTTATGTCTTGGCTGGTAGGCGGTCGGGACGCTGACTACGCCTACGCCTTCATCGAGGACGTTTATGATCGGCTCGCCAGCCGGGTTCAAATCACGTCCGACGGATACGGCGCCTACAAGAACGCCGTCCGCGACATTTTTGGTATCGATGTGGACGACGCTCAACTGATCAAGCTCTACGGGAAGGCTCCCGACGCCTTCAAGGGCCGCTACAGCCCCGCCGAATGCACAGGGATCAAGAAGACCCGGATCGAAGGCAAGCCTGACATGGCGCGCATCTCCAAGTCCTGCGTCGAGCGCCAGAACCTGAGGATACGGATGCACATGCGCCGCTTCACGCGCCTGACCAGCGGCTTCTCCAAGAAGCTGGAGAACCACGCCAACGCGGTTGCCCTGCACTTCGCCTATTACAACTTCGTCCGCATCCATAAGACGCTGCGCGTCACCCCGGCGATGGCGGCAGGCGTGACGGATCGTCTTTGGGAAATGGCCGATCTGGTTGCAGTCGTAGAGGCGGCCGAGGAACCGCCCAAGAAACGCGGTCCTTACAAAGTGCGGTCGGAGATTTCAAGCTGACCCACTACCTCAAGTCCAGCAGCCCCCTCAGGTCCAGTGAGCGGTGTCGGCGCGGTCGACGGCGGTCAGAAGCGTCGCGGTGGACACCACGGTCCAGTCGCAGAGGTCGTAGCGCCGGCTGAGCTTGTCGCGAACGGCGGCCTCGGCCGCGCCTTCGGGCAGCTTGGAGCGCTCCCACATGGCGAGGTTGGGCCGCCGGGTCAGCAGCAGGCTGCGCACGCCGCCGTGCAGGCCTGCGCCCGTCACCTCGTCGGGGCCGGCGCCGGTGCGGTCGCCGGTCGCCTGCCAGAGGCCGAGGACCTGCGAATCATAGGCGCCCTCGAAGCCGGGCCAGGCGGCGGCGCAGAGGTCGAGGAATTCCGGCCAGTTCGGTTCGGGAACGGCGAACCAGCGGAAGGCGTAGTTGCCCTGGCGGCTCGGCGGCACCGTGTCGGTCGGGCGAAGGGTCGGCGTCAGGACCTCGCTGGTTACGGCGTTGATGTCGTCGCCGGTCGCCAGCAACGCGCGTTCGGCGGCGGCCGCCGTGATCCCCTGCGGCCACACGCTGATCGCCTGGACCTCGTCGCGCGGCCGGCCGATCTGGCTGCGCCACGCTCCATAGAGCTGGCCGCCGGCCTCGGCGATGCGCCGGGCGCCATCGGCGGCAATCCGATCGGCCACGGCCTGCCATTGGCGGGGCGCGGCGTCGATGCGGTGATGAACGAAGGTGGCGCTCAAGCGACTTCGGCCTTGTGACGGCTGAGCGTGAAGCCTTCGTAGCCGCCGGCCGTGACCTCGTCGCAGCGCTTCTTGTAGCGGTCGAAGCCGCCAACATAGGGCATGAACACGCGCGGCTTGCCCGGAATGTTGGCGCCGACGTACCAGGAGTTGGCCAGCGGATAGAGGGTACTGTCGGCCACCGCATTGACGTGCCCGACCCATTCGGCTTCGGCCTGGGGCGACGGTTCGATGCGGTCGAGCTGGTGCTTGCCGAGATGCTCGAGCGCATCGGCGATCCAGTCCACGTGCTGTTCGATGGACGCGATCATCTGCGTCTTCACGCCGGGGCTGCCGGGGCCGGTCACGACGAACATGTTGGGAAAGCCCGAGACCATCAGGCCGAGATAGGTGAGGGGACCGCCCTCCCAGTGATCGGCCAGCACCGCGCCGTCGCTGGTGCGGATGTCGATCTCGCGCAGCGCGCCGGTCATGGCGTCGAAGCCGGTGGCGAAGACGATGGCGTCGAGCTCGTACTCGCGGCCGCCCGTGCGCACGCCCTTCTCGGTAATCTCCTGAATCGGATCGGAGCGCACGTCGACCAGCACGACGTTGTCGCGATTGTAGGTCTCATAATAGTTCGTATCGAGGCAGAGCCGCTTGGTGCCGATCGGATGGTCCTTGGGCGCCAGCAGCTCGGCCGTCGCCTTGTCCTTCACGATGCCGCGGATCTTGTTGCGGGCGAACTCCGAGGCTGTGTCGTTGGCCTGCTTGTTCACCAGCAGGTCGGTGTAGGTGTAGAGGTAGCTGATGCTGCCGCCCTCCTGCCACTTGGACTCGTAGGCGGCGTTGCGTTCCTCCTCGGTGACCTCGAGCGCCGACTTGGTCGGCCGCGGATAGCCGCCGATCGCGAAGGGCGTGTCGTAGGCGGCGCGGCGGCGCGCCGGATACTCGGCCTTGTGCCGGCTTTCGCGCTCTTCCTCCATCGGCGCGTTACGCGCCGGCAGGCTGAAATTGGCGGTGCGCTGGAAGACGTGCAGGTGCTTGGCCTGCCGGGCGATCAACGGGATCATCTGCACGCCCGAGGAGCCCGTGCCGATAACGCCCACCCGGAGGCCGCTGAAGTCGACACCCTCATGCGGCCACAGGCCCGAATGGTACCACTTGCCCTTGAAGCTCCCGATGCCCTTGAAGTCGGGCACGCGCGGCGTCGAGAGATTGCCCGCCGCCATGATGCAGTAGCGCGCGCGGACCACCTCGCCCTTGTCGGTGCGCAGGGTCCATTCGTTGGTCGCACTGTCGAAGGTGGCGGCCTTGATGCGCGTGTCGAGCTGGACGTCGCGGCGCAGGTCGAAGCGATCGGCGACATGGTTGATGTATTTCAGGATCTCGGGCTGCGTGCCGTAGCGCTCCGGCCACTTCCACTCCTGCTGCAGCTCGTCGGAGAAGCTGTAGGAATACTCCAGGCTCTCCACGTCGCAGCGCGCGCCGGGGTAGCGATTCCAGAACCAGGTGCCGCCGATTCCGGAGCCTGCCTCGTAGGCCCGGACCTTCAGGCCGAGCTTGCGCAGGCGATGGATGGCGTAGAGGCCGGCCAGTCCGCCGCCGACGATCGCGACATCGAGTGGGGCGACATCGAGCGGACGAGGCGCGGGCGCGTGGGAAGCATCGGGCATGCGACGGCTCCTGTTTTGAATTTTTGCTCTGCGAGAGAGGTGTCCGACGGGCTTGCACGATCAGCGTCGACTCGACCGTCCGTTTTGGCAAGAGCGGCGAACCCGGATGCGAAACGGCGAGGCGTCATGCAGTGCGCGCGTTGCAGCAAGGCGACGTCCTCACGTGAAGATCGTTGGCCCGCCAAATGTTTCGGCCGTATTCTTGTTCGATGACAACAGCGCGAACCCCCGGTTGAGAGCGGCAGGATAGGTCGTGGATCAGTCGGTGCCGCCGCCCGCCGTGAAGACACCGCCCGCATCGCCGGCGGTCGGCGTGGTGCCTCCTGCACGGGTGGGCCGGACATCCGGCCTCGTGCGGGTCCTGCTGCGACCGCGCTTCATCGTCATCGGTCTCCTGCTGCTCGCGGCGGTCGCCTATGGCGGCCGCGAGGTCCATCTGCGGCTCACCCATGTCTACGAATACGATGCCCGCGTGACCGCCGACATCGTGACGGTGTCGAGCCGCGCCGAGGGCTGGATCGTCGACCTCGCGGTGCGCGAGGGCATGCGCGTCGAGGCGGGGCAGACCCTGGTCAGGATCGACGACCGCGCGGCCAAGCTGCGGGTCGACGGCCTGCGCGCCCAGATCGAAGGCGTCCGGGTCGAGCGGGCTCGGCTGCGCGCCGAACGCAAGCTCGATCAAAACCAGGCCGATGCCGCGATGCGTACGCGCGCCTCGACCATCACGGTCCGCGAGAAGGCGCTGGCCGCGCTGCAGGCCGACCTCGATTTCGCCAGGCTGGAACTCGATCGCAGCCGGACGCTGTTCGCCAGCAAGGTCGTCAACGAGCGGCAGCTCCAGATGGCACAGGCGGCGGTCACGAAGCTCGAAATCCAGATCCTGCAGCTGCAGGCCGAGCATGAGCAGGCCGAAGGCAGTCTCGGCGAGGCGCGGGTCGGCCATGACAGGCTGGGCGTGATCGATGCGCAGATCGAGGCGCTGACCCATCAGGTCGCCGCGCTGGCGGCGCTCATGCGCCAGCAGCAGGTCGATGTCGAGGACCGCACGATCAAGAGCCCGATTCCGGCCGTGATTGACCGCACCTTCACGCTGCCGGGGGAGTATGTGGCGGCGGGCCAGCGCATCCTGATGCTGCACAATCCGGACGAGGTTTGGGTCGAGGCCAACATCAAGGAGACGCAGGTCGGTAAGCTGAAACTCGGCCAGACCGTGCGTGTCTCCGTCGACGCCTATCCCAACGATACCTTCGTCGGCCGGGTCGCCCGGATCGGCAGCGCCACGACGGCGCGCTTCGCGCTCCTGCCGACGCCCAATCCGTCGGGCAACTTCACCAAAATCACGCAGCGCGTGCCGGTGAAGATCGACATGGTCCAGATGCCGAAGCCGCTCACGCCCGGCATGATGGTCGAAGTCGAAATTGATATTCGCTGACTCTCCGCACGCTGGGGGCGCGGCCCAACACAGGGGCGCTAATACAATATGTGCCAAAAATTCGGGCCCCAAG
>JAESFK010000477.1_pt1 | contig 20011 bp, 21 predicted proteins | sample 9269391 | NCBI WGS metagenome assembly JAESFK01 (sample SAMN14506231, study PRJNA617097) | algae metagenome | isolation source: Drouetiella hepatica UHER 2000/2452 and co-occurring heterotrophs from... | place: Slovakia: Slovak Paradise National Park, Hrabusice, Kosice Region | collected 2000-01-01
AGAAGGCAGATCACGTAGAGGAGGGCCGCGGCGTATTCCCACGGCCCGACGTGAAACGCCGCGAAGGTCAGCAGCACCGCGCCGATGCAGATCGCCGTCAGCAGGCCGACGGCATGGACCAGGCCGTCCGCGATCATCTCCGCCCGGGAGTACTCGTGGCGGCCGAAGAAAGGAATGGAAGAGACGTCGTCGCGCCCGCAGGTAACCATGGCGAATCGATTTCAGCATCAAGGTCCACCCGGTGCAACCTGGGACCTACGCAGCCGGCTACTACTTTGTGGTGAGCGGTTTCTTCAGAAGGGCGAGCAACGCCCGATGGATGCCTTCGTTGCCGGCGACGACCGAGCCGTTCTCGAACATGCCCTGCCCACCGTCGCGATCGGTGGCGAAGCCGCCCGCCTCGCGGATCAGCAGGATGCCGGCCGCGATGTCCCAGGGCTTGAGGGGGGTTTCCCAGAAGCCGTCGAGCCGCCCGGCGGCCACATAGGCAAGGTCGAGCGACGCGGCGCCGAGACGGCGTATGCCCGCCACCTCGCCCATCACGTTGCGCAGTTCCAGCAGGAAGTTTCCGTGATGGCCGAGGCCGAGATGCGGGACGCCGGTGCCGATCACGGTCTCGGCGAGCCGCGTCCGTGCCGCCACGCGCAGGCGCCGGTCGTTGAGGAAGGCGCCGCCGCCGCGTTCCGCGGTGTAGAGTTCGTCCATGGCCGGGTTGTAGATGACGCCGGCGACGATCTGTCCCTGGCGCTCCAGCGCGATCGACACGGCGAACAGCGGCAGCCCGTGCAGGAAGTTCGTGGTGCCGTCGAGCGGATCCACGATCCATCGGTGCTGGTCGTCGTCACCGGCAACGGCGCCCCGCTCCTCCATGAGGAAGGCATAGCCCGGACGGGCTCGCGAAAGCTCGGTGAACACGATTTCCTCGGCTTTTCGATCTGCCTGGGAGACGAAGTCCGCCGGCCCCTTGCGCGAGACCTGCAGGTTCTGCACCTCGCCGAAATCGCGCGACAGCGAGCGTCCGGCCTTCAGCGCGGCCTGGACCATGACATTGAGAAGGGCGGATCGGGCCATCGGATTTCCTCGGCGGTCGGCTATTCACGATCGGCAATGGGCAGTCGGCAATCGGCAGGTAGGAAGAAGTCGAGTTCACACCCAACCCTATTCAACAGTGGCTACCCGACTGCCGGCTGCCGATTGCCGCGTTCAGTCGGCCCGGCGCAGATAGGTGAGTTCGTTGGTGTCGACGAGGACCTTCTCGCCCGCCCCAATGAAGGGCGGCACGAGGATCCGGATGCCGTTCTCCAGGATCGCGGGCTTGTAGGACGAGGCGGCCGTCTGGCCCTTGACGACCGGGTCCGCCTCGGTGACCGCGAGCACCACGTGGTCGGGCAGCGAGATCCCGATCGGCCGCTCCTCGTAGAGCTGGACCGTGACGCTCATGCCGTCCTGGAGGAAGGCGGCGCGATCGCCGACGAAATCCTTGGCCAGTTCCAGTTGCTCGTAGCTTTCGGTATCCATGAACACCAGCGCGTCGCCCTGCTCGTACAGGAAGGAGAAATCCTTCAGCTCAAGCTGGATCCGCTCCACCGTCTCGGCGGCGCGGAAGCGCTCGTTGAGCTTGGTGCCGTTGATGAGGTTCTTCAGTTCGACCTGGTTGTAGGCGCCGCCCTTTCCGGGCTTCACCGCATTGGTCTTCACCGCCACCCACAGGCCGCCATCATGCTCGATGACGTTGCCGGGACGGATCTCGTTGCCGTTGATCTTGGCCATTGGGCGTTCCAGGGGAAAGGATCGCGCCGGCCAAGCCAGCGTCGGCGGCTCCAGACCACAAATCGCGGACGAGGGCAAGGGCGAGCGGGCCGCTGCGCGGGCCGCCGTCGCGCGCCGCCAACGGCCTTGGGCACCGAGAAAACTTTCGGTATGCAGCAACCCTGTTCCGGAAAGGGCGCGATAGTTCCCTTTACATATGGTATTCTTCACGTCCGACCCGCCTCGCGAGGTGAAGCATGGAGCGGAAGCTGGCGGCGATCCTGGCGGCGGACGTCGTGGGCTATTCGGCCCTGATGGAACGCGACGAGGCCGGCACCTACCAGAGGCTGATCAGCGGCCGCAAGGAGCTGTTCGAGCCGGAAATCCTCAGACGCCACGGGCGCATCTTCAAGCTCATGGGGGACGGGCTGCTGGCGGAGTTCGGCAGCGTCGTCGACGCGGTGGAGTGCGCGGTCTCGCTGCAGCGCGGCCTCATCGAGCGCAATGCCGGCCTTCCGGATGAGGAGCGCATTCGCGTGCGCATCGGCGTCAATCTCGGCGAGGTGATCGTCGAGGAGGAGGACCGCTACGGAGAAGGCGTGAACGTTGCCGCCCGGCTCCAGCAGATCGCCGAGCCCGGAGGGATCTGCGTGTCGGGAAAAGTGGCGCGGGAAGTCGAGAAGAAGCTTTCCTTCGGCTTCGAATCCATGGGCGACCAGCAGGTCAAGAACATCGCCGAACCGATTCCGATCTATCGGGTCGTGATCGCGGATCCGCGACCCGCGATGCCGTCCGCCCGGGCGCTGTCCGTGCCGGACCGGCCGTCCATAGCCGTTCTTCCCTTCACCAACATGAGCGGAGATCCGGAACAGGACTACTTCGCCGACGGCCTGGTCGAGGATCTGATCACCAGTCTCTCCAAGTTCCCCGGCCTGTTCGTCATCGCACGCAACTCCAGCTTCGCCTACAAGGGCAGACCCGTCGACATCCGCCAGATCGCGAAGGATCTCGGCGTCCGCTACGTGCTGGAGGGCAGCGTCCGCAAGGCGGGGAACCGGCTGCGGATCACCGGCCAGCTCATCGACGGCTCGGACGGCACGCATGTCTGGGCGGACAAGTTCGAGGGGCCTCTCGACGACGTCTTCGAACTCCAGGACCGCCTGACCGAAAGCATCGTCGGCATCATGGAGCCCACGCTGCGCCGGGCCGAGATCGAGCGCGCCCGGCAGAAGCGCCCCGACCGCCTGGATGCCTACGACATCTACCTGCGGGCGCTGCCGCTGGTCTACGCCAACACGCCCGCGGCCACCGACGAGGCGTTGCGGCTGCTCGCCACCGCCATCGAGCTCGACCCCGACTACGCCTCCGCGCATGGGTGCGCCGCATGGGGCCACGAACAGCGTTTCCTGCGCGGCGGCTTCGATCCGCAGGACAGGGAGGCCGCGCTTCGGCACGCCCGCCTGGCGCTGGCGCTCGGAGCGGAAGACCCCCAGGCGCTCTGCATCGGCGCCTTCGTCTACGGCAACGTCACCCACGACTACGAGGCGGTGATCGGCTCGCTCGACAGGGCCCTGCGCATGAACCCGAACTCGGCGCTGGCCTTCGGCTTCAGCGCCCTCGTCCACACATTCGCCGAGCGCCACGACCGCGCGACCGAGGATGCCCACAAGGCCCTGCGCCTCAGCCCCTTCGATCCGCTGAATTACCATCCTCATCTGGCGCTGTCGTGGGTTGGGCTGTTCAACGGGAGATACGAGGAGGCCGTCAACCATGCCGTACTGGCCATACAGGCCAATCCGGGCTTCAGCGTGCTCCACGCCTCGCTGGTTGCCGGTCACGCACGACTGGGGCACACGGACGCTGCGCGCGCCGCGGCCAGCCGTCTGCTCGAAGTGGCACCGGGCTGGACGGTCGACGGATTCGTACGCATGGAAATCGTGCGTCCGGCACGAATGCAGGAGCTGGCCGAAGCGCTGCGCCTTGCCGGCCTGCAATAGTGGAGGGTCGACGCGCTACCGCAGCCGGTTGGACCTCTCCAGCGCCGTCTTGATTTCCTCGTCGGTCAGGCCGTCGAGGAAATCCTCCAGAATCGGATCGGCCAGTCCGGCCCCGCGGGCCAGCATGTACCATGCGGCAGCAGCCTCGGTGTCCGGCTCCACGCCGATCCCCTGCATGTAGAGCTTCGCCACGTCGCTCTGTGCCACGACATTGCCGCTCCGCGCGGCGCGCAGCAACCAGCTGAAGCCCTGCGTCGCGTTCTTCTCTCCCCCGCGTCCGGACATCAGCCAGCGGCCGAGATCGAGCTGCGCCGTGTCGAAACCCTGACGCGCGGCCAGCGTCAGGAACCGCCGGGCGGCCTCTTCATCCGGCGGCTTTGCAACGCCCTTGGCTTCCAGAAGCGCCATCGCATACTGCGCGTCCGCGAGGCCCGCCTCGGCGGCACGCCGATAGTAGGGCTCGGCCTCCGCCAGCCCGCGGCTCCCCTGCTCGTCACGCACGATGAGCTGGGCCAGGTTAAATTGCGCGAACACGTTGCCGGCTTCCGCGCTCGCCTGCAGCAGCGCGAAGGCTGCCTTCTCGTCCTTCTTCACGAAGCGGCCGTCGAACAGCATCAGGGCATACTGGAACTGGGCTTCCGGCACGCCCTGCTCGGCAGCGCGCGCATACCAGCGGGCGGCTGCAGCCTCGTCCCGCCGTCGCCCGAGGCCGCGCGACAGGAGTTCGGCCACCAGCGTCTGGGCCGCCGGATCGCCGGCTTCGGCGCGCGGCAGGGCGAGATCGTAGGCGGTCAGGTAGTAGCCGCGCTGGAACGCGCCATAGGCGGCGTCGGAGCCACGCCCACCGAATCGCTCGGGCTCGACCTCCACGCCGCGGGTCATGCCGCCGGAGAATCGTCCCGGGTCCGCGGAGGGAAGCGGGCCGGGAACGGGTCCCGGTAACTGGACACTCGCCGCGCCGGCGAGAAGCGGCGCGACGGCCACGGCCACGACGTGCAGCATGGCTCGCCGCGCCATCCGTCAGTCTCCGTGCCGCAGTGCGTGGGCGTCGAGGAGGCTGTTCGCGCGCGCCACGGCCGCGCCGACACCGCCCTCGTCCTGGAAGACGGCGGACGACAGCGCCACGAACTCAGCCCCGGTCGCCGCCACCGCTTCCACCGAAGCGAGGTCGGAGCCGCCGAGCACGATGCAGGGAACTTCGATGATGTCCGCCCACCACGCGCCGAGCGCCAGATTGCGCCTGTGCGGCTCCGGTTGCGTGTCCATGCCGAAGCGGCCGAAGAAGACATAGTCGGGTTGTGCCTCGCCGAGCGCCAGCGCCTCGTCCCGCGTCGTGGCGCCCCCGGCTCCGACGATCAGCTTGCCGCCCCAGCGCGCCACCGCGTCCTTCACCTGCGACGCGCCTTCGTCGACATGAATCCCGTCCGCGCCGACCCGGCCGACGACACGCGTGTCGCCCGCAAGCACGACCGCCCAGCCGGCCGCCTGCGCCACCGGCATCACGGCTTCGACCAGCGCCTGGTAGGCGTCTTCCTGCAGGTCGAACTGCGGCACGATGAGCGAGGCGACGTCGCCGCCGGCTGCGGCCTCGCCGATCTGCGCCGCAAGCGCCTCAGCGCTCGCGCCGGCGGGAGCGATGAGGACAAGTCGGCAACGGTCGGGTGTCTCGTCGGTCATGCGATGGTTCCGGCGCTGTGCCGCCCTTGCGGCGCGAAGATGGTAGGAATTGGGCGATAGACGGCCCGTGCCGCTTTGGCCAGCATTCTTGCCGGCTTCCACGGCAGTGCAGCGCGACCCTGCCCTGACGTGTCCTCTCGATCGGTCGCCCAAGGTGCCGGACGCCGGAGCGTCCCGTTGTCACAGGCATCGCATTTTGCGGGCGCTGACATTTCCCCGTCATCGCCGCGTCATATTCGCCGATTCGCCCCGGCATGCGGAACATTGTCGGCGAAGGAGACTTTAAGGCTCGATGACCGCGACCTCGACTTCCCGGCGGGACACCCGCATCGACGTGTTCAGGGCCCTCGCGCTCATCACCATCTTCATAAACCATATCCCCGGGAACGTCTTCGAGCACCTGACCCACAAGAACTTCGGGTTCTCCGACTCCGCCGAGGCCTTCGTGCTGATCTCGGGCCTTGCCGCGGGTCTGGCCTACGGCACGCGCTTCGTTCCCGGCAGCAGGCTGCTCCTGTCCATGAAGGCGCTGCGGCGGGCCGCGGTCCTCTACATCACCCACATCGTCCTGACCGTTTCCACGCTGGCCATCTTTGCGGCCGCCGCCACCTGGTTCGCCGACCCGTCTCTTCTGGAAATGATCAACATCGGCGCGGTAGTCACCGACGCACCCCGCGCCCTCGTCGGCCTCGCAACGCTCGGTCACCAGCTCGGCTACAACAACATCCTGTCGATGTACGCCGTCGTCCTCCTGATGGTGCCGATGTTTCTTCTGCTGGGGCGGATCAACCTCTGGCTCATGCTCGGCGTCTCGGCGGCGATATGGCTGTATGCCGGCCTGTGGGGCGTCGCGCCGCCGAACTATCCGACCGACGGCGTCTGGTTCCTCAATCCGCTGTCATGGCAGTTCCTGTTCGTCATCGGCCTTGCCGCGACCATGCATGTGAAGCGCGGCGGCTCCATTCCGTTCGTCCTGCCCCTCTATCTGGTCAGCGCAGCCTACGTCCTGGGATCCCTTCTCTGGGTGATGGCGTCCTGGTGGGGCGCCGAGACCACGCTGGGACTGCCGGTCGTCCTGGCGGGGTTCGACAAGACCTTCCTGTCGCTGCCGCGTCTTCTGCATGTACTGGCCCTCGCCTATCTGATCGCCGCGGTGCCTGCCGTGTCGAACCTGGCACGGCTCGATCAGCGCTCGCCGCTCGCACTCCTGGGCAAGCATTCGCTCCCCGTCTTCGTCGCCGGCACCCTGCTGGCGATGGTCGGGCAGGTCCTGACCAGCGTGTTTCCCGAAAAGGGCTTCTTGTTCGATTCGGCGCTCGTCGGCACGGGGCTGGCCTTGCAGTTCGCACTCGCCTTCTGGCTGGAGTTCCTGCCGATGATCGGCTGGGGCGGCAGGCCGGCCGTGGCACCCGCGCCGCGCGCCGTTGCGTCCGCGTCGCCACCCGCGACTGCGACCCTGGCACTACAGCGTGGCGCGTGACGGCGACGCCTTCCGGCGCTAAAAGGCTTCCCAACATCTCGGGGGGAACGCCATGTCGAGCATCTACGAAACCGGACTTGACCGGAATCCCGCCAACTACCAGCCGCTGACGCCCCTCACCCTGCTGGAGCGGGCCGCGAAGACCTATCCGGAGCACCCAGCCATCATCCATGGCGGCGCGTCGCTGACCTATCGGCAGTTCTGGCAGCGCAGCCTTCGCCTCGCCTCGGCCCTCTCGGCACGCGGCATCGGCAAGGGCGACACGGTGACGGTGATGCTGTCCAACACGCCGGCGATGCTGGAGGCGCATTTCGGCGTGCCGATGACCGGCGGCGTGCTGCATTCCCTGAACACGCGGCTCGATGCGGCGGTCGTCGCATTCCAGCTCGACCATGCGGAATCGAAGATCGTCATCGTCGACCGCGAGTTCTCCGCCGTGATGAAGCAGGCGCTGGCGCTCGCCTCGGTGAAGCCGCTGGTCATCGACTACGACGACCCGGAATACGCAGCCGACGCGCCCTATCCCAAGGGAGACCGCATCGGCACGCTCGACTACGAGGCGCTCGTGGAGTCCGGCGACCCCGACTATGCCTGGCGGGTGCCCGACGACGAGTGGGACGCCATCTCTCTCAACTACACGTCCGGCACCACGGGAAACCCCAAGGGGGTGGTCTATCACCATCGCGGGGCGACGCTGATGGCCTATTCCAACACCGTTCACGCCGAACTCGGCAAGCATCCGGTCTATCTGTGGACGCTGCCGATGTTCCACTGCAACGGCTGGTGCTTCCCCTGGACGCTCGCCGTGCAGGCCGGCACCCATGTCTGCCTGCGCTGGGTGCGCGCCAGGGCCATGTACGACGCGATCGCCGACCACGGGGTCACGCATCTCTGCGGCGCGCCCATCGTCATGTCGGCACTGGTCAACGCAGCGGATTCCGACAAGCGGGAATTCAGGCAGACCGTGACCTTCAACACCGCCGCCGCGCCGCCGCCCGAGGCGGTGCTGGCTGCGATGATCGATGCGGGCTTTCGCGTCAACCACCTCTACGGCCTTACCGAAACCTACGGCCCGGCGACGGTCAACGAATGGCATTCCGAATGGGAGACACTCGAGAAGGGCCACCGGAACGCCAGACGGGCGCGCCAGGGCGTCCGCTATGCGGCGCTCGACGCCCTGACCGTCATGGACCCCGAGACGATGACGGAAACCCCCGCGGACGGAGAGACCATGGGCGAGGTGATGTTCCGCGGCTCCATCGTCATGAAGGGCTACCTGAAGAACCGCAAGGCCACCGACGAGGCCTTCGCCGGAGGATGGTTCCATTCCGGCGATCTCGGCGTGATGCACCCCGACGGCTATATCCAGCTCAAGGACCGCTCCAAGGACATCATCATTTCCGGCGGCGAGAACATCTCCTCGATCGAGGTCGAGGACGCGCTCTACAAGCATCCGGCGATCTCGTCCTGCGGCGTGGTGGCGCGAGACGACGAGAAATGGGGCGAGGTGCCCGTCGCCTATGTCGAGCTCAAGCCCGGACGGACCGCCACGGAGGCCGAGATCATCGAGCATTGCCGCGCGCTGCTGGCGCGCTTCAAGGTGCCGAAGGCGGTCGTCTTCGCCGAGATCCCCAAGACGTCCACCGGCAAGATCCAGAAGTTCCGGCTGCGCGAGATGACGAAGTCCTGAGCCACGGCTGTAACGGCGCGTAACGCCGCCTCGCCGCGGCCGGCATGGCGTTGTTACGGCAGTGGATCAGAGATTGCGCGATCCGGAGCCTCTCGCGAAACGCGATGCGCCCGGTGCAGTGATCTCGAAAGGACCCCGCAATGCATGGCGTTGCACGAAACTTCTTTGCTCTCGCCGTCGTCTATGCCCTCTTCGGCATGGCGCTTGGCCTTCACATGTCCATCACCCACGACCACGGGCAGATGCCCACCCATGCGCACGTCATGGCCGCCGGCTGGCTGATGTCGGCCGTCATCGCCTTCTTCTACCATCTCGTTCCCGACGCGGCGCGAGGCTGGCTTGCGACGGTGCATTTCTGGCTGTCTGCCGTGAGCGGCATCGTCCTGATGGGCGGTCTCTATCTGCTGCTGGGTGGCCGCGAGGGCGTCGAGCCCGTGGTGGCCGCAGCCTCGCTCGGCTTCTACGCGGCGATGTTCCTTTTTGCCGGCATCGCGATTCGCGCCCTGTACGGCCGGTCGGCGTCAGGTGTGCCGCTTCGGAACGCTTCTCTCGAGAATCCCGCGCGACGGTAAGGATTCATTAAGCTTTACGGATCATTTTCGGGGTGTCCAGATCCTCTGGATTCTTACCTAGTGGTTTGAGCCACTTCGTTTGACGCCTCCCTGTTAAACTCCTGAGAGCCGCTTCGCGCGGCTCTTTTTTTTGGCACCCGCCGCCCGCCCCGCCCCGGCCGTTAACCTTCCGTTAAACATAGGCTTGCCATCCGCCCCCGCCGGAAGCATGCTCGACGGGCATACGAGGAAAGCGTACCGCCGACGGAGAATTCGGCTGCGCGGCTAAGGGGTGACTGGAATGGGTGACGCGTCACCGGGGAACGGGCCGATCCGACTGGCGGAGCGGCGGGTGTTCTCGGAGTCCTTCAAGCCGCTGTACGATGACGGCATGAGTCTCGTCGAACAGGCGGCCGAATATCTCGACGGACCCGGCCGGGTCGAGGCCCGCAGGCTTTCCCGGCTCGCGGCGACCCTCTATGCCGCCGAATCCATGCGGCTGACGACGCGCCTGATGCAGATCGCTTCCTGGCTGCTGCTGCAGCGTGCCGCCAACTCCGGCGAGATGACCCGTGACCAGGTCGCGGCCGAGAAGGCGAAGGTGCGGCTCGACACGGCTTCCGCCCCCGAGGCGGCACAGGGCTGGGTCGAGATGCCAGCCGCATTCCGCGACCTGATCGACCGTTCGCTGCGCCTGCAATCGCTGATCCGCAGGATGGACGAGGAGGTCTATGGGCGTGGCCAGGCATTCGGTGCCGAGGACCAGAGGCGCGACAATCCCGTCTACGACCAGATCACGCTCCTGAATACGGCGTTCGCGCGCGGATAGCCGCGCAGCAGCGCTGGCCGTGGGCGGCAGATCCCGCTCACGGGTTTCCCGGTTTCGGGATACGACCTTGGCCCATGCAGACAGCGATTCGCATCATCGGCATCGACCCCGGGCTGCGCCGGACCGGCTGGGGGGTCGTCGAGAGCGCGGGCACCATGCTGCGCTTCGTCGCTTCCGGCACGGTGACCTCCGACGACAAGGCGCCCCTGGCAACCCGCCTGCTTCAGCTGCACGACGGCCTCGTGGCGGTGATGGAGGCCCAGGCGCCCGACGAGGCCGCGGTCGAGCAGACCTTCGTCAATCGCGATGGCGCGGCGACCCTGAAGCTCGGCCAGGCGCGCGGCATCGCCATGCTGGTGCCGGCCCGTGCCGGCCTGCCCGTCGCCGAATATGCGCCCAACGCAGTGAAGAAGACCGTGATCGGCGTCGGCCACGGCGACAAGACCCAGATCCACATGATGGTCAAGGTCCTGCTGCCGCGCGCGACCTTCACGGGCAACGACGCGGCCGATGCGCTCGCCATCGCCATTTGCCATGCGCATCACCGCCAGAGCGTGACGGCGCGGCTGGCCGCCGGCTGAATGTTCTTGACCCGTTCCGGGGTCGCGCCTAGGGCTGTCCGCAGGCCACTGGCCGGGGAGACGCGGCCATGATCGGCAAGCTGAAGGGCACCGTTGACGAGATCGGCGACGACCATTGCGTGGTCGACGTGCACGGTGTCGGCTATGTCGCACATTGTCCGGCTCGCACACTCGCCGCCCTCCCCGCTCCCGGCGAAGCCGTGGCGCTCTTCATCGAGACCTATGTCCGCGAGGACATGATCCGCCTCTACGGGTTTCGGACCGCGCTGGAACGGGAATGGTTCCGGCTGCTCCAGGAGAACGTGCCCGGCGTCGGCGCCAGGGTGGCGCTGTCCGTCCTGTCGACGCTGGAACCCGCCGATCTCGCCAACGCCATCGCGCTCCGCGACATCGCCATGGTTTCGCGCGCTCCGGGCGTGGGCAAGAAGGTCGCCGAGCGCATCGTCACCGAACTTCGCGACAAGGCTCCGGCCTTCGCCGGGGCGGCTTCATCGACGATCGGTCTGAAGCAGGAGATCGGCCAGGGCGTTGCGCCCGCGCCGATCGCCGACGCCGTCTCGGCCCTGACCAATCTCGGCTACTCCCGCGACGTGGCGGCAAACGCCGTGGCGGCGGCTCTGAAGACGGCGGGCGACGGGGCGGATTCGGCCAAGCTGATCCGGCTTGGACTGAAGGAACTGGCGCGGTGACCGTTGAGTTTTCCTACTTTCTTTATATTGTAAGGGGGATATCGGAGCCCGCCGCCATGCGCATCGAATCCAGAATGACCAGCAAGGGGCAGACGACCATTCCCGCGGAAATCCGGGAACGTTTGGGTCTGCAGACCGGCGACCGCATAGCTTTCATTGAAATGGAACACGGCTTCCTCATCCTGCCGCGCAATCGGCCGGCCAGCACGCTGTTTGGCGCGTTGTCACAGTTCGCCCTGCCCGATACCAGCCTGGAGGACTACGACCGCGCCATCGGCGAGGGGATCAGCGAACAGGTCGAAAGCGCTGCACTCGAGGAATGGACACCGGGTTGATCGGACTCGACACCAATATCCTGCTACGGGCTACCCTGGATGACGACCCGGTTCAGTCGCCCCGCGCGCAGCAGTTTCTTGAAAGTCTCGGTTCCCAGGGGCCGGGCTTTGTGAACATTCCGGTCGTGATGGAGTTCTTCTGGGTGCTGCGGTCGCGATACAAAGTTCCTCGGGCGCGGCTGGCGGGTATCATACGCAACCTGATCGAGGTCCAAAACATCGAGTTCGAGGCATTGGAGACAATCGCGAAGGCGATCATAAGCTACGAAGACGGAATAGCGGATTTCCCCGACGCCGTGATAGCGATGCGCAATCGAGATCTTGGCGCGGACACGACAGTCACGTTCGACCGCATCGCCGCAAGAACCCTACCGACAATGCAGTTGCTGACGTGAGGGGCTGATGAAACGGAAGGCGGCTACATTGACGTGGCTCCCAGAGAAGACCGGCCGCGCGACCCTCATTCGGTTGCTGGATTGCGAGTGGGGGAGTGGGAAAAGGGATTCGCTGACTTCTGGCAGCAAGAGCAGATGACCCAACCGGCGCGCCTGATCTCCCCCGAGAAACGCGGAGAAGATGCCGATGTCGGTCTGCGCCCGCAGTCGCTGGAGGAGTTCGTCGGTCAGCAGGCGGCGCGGGCCAACCTGAAGGTCTTCATCGAAGCCGCGAAGGGGCGAAAGGAAGCGCTCGATCACGTCCTGTTCGTCGGGCCGCCCGGCCTCGGCAAGACCACGCTGGCCCAGATCATGGCGCGCGAGCTGGGCGTCAATTTCCGCTCCACCTCCGGCCCCGTCATCGCCAGGGCCGGCGACCTCGCGGCGCTCCTCACCAATCTGGAGGACAGGGACGTTCTCTTCATCGACGAGATCCATCGGCTCAACCCGGCGGTCGAGGAGATTCTGTATCCCGCGATGGAGGATTTCCAGCTCGACCTGATCATCGGCGAGGGGCCGGCGGCACGCTCGGTGAAGATCGAGCTGGCGAAATTCACGCTGGTGGCAGCGACGACGCGGCTCGGCCTGCTGACCAACCCGTTGCGCGACCGCTTCGGCATTCCGGTGCGGCTGAACTTCTATACGGTGGAGGAACTCGAGGCCATCGTGCGGCGCGGCGCCCGGATCCTGCAGATGCCGGTCACGGACGACGGGGCCGTCGAGATCGCCCGCCGCGCGCGCGGCACGCCCCGCATCGCGGGCCGTCTGCTGCGCAGGGTTCGCGACTTCGCCAGCGTCGCCGGGGCCGGGACGGTAGACCGCGACGTCGCCGACGCCGCACTCCGCAGGCTGGAGGTCGACGCGCTCGGCCTCGACCAGCTCGACCGCCGCTATCTGTCGATGATCGCCGGGAATTTCGGCGGCGGACCGGTCGGCATCGAGACCATATCGGCCGGCCTGTCGGAACCTCGCGACGCCATCGAGGACATCATCGAGCCCTACCTGATCCAGCGCACGCCGCGCGGCCGCGTGCTGACCGCGAATGCCTGGCGCCACCTCGGCCTCGAGGCCCCGCACGACCTCGCCCGTCAGCAGACCACCCTCTTCCAGGACGAATAGCGCTCCGTGGGCGCGTGCCTCGGCCTGTTCAGCCGACGGACCCTGCGCGTCGCAGGATACCCTCAAAAGTTGTATGTTTTTCAATTGCAACTTTAAGACGTGTATGTATATAGTCCCGGCGGGGCCGGCTTATTCTTGATACTTCGGCTCAGGAACTCCGATGCAACGCAATTGGAGAAAATTATGCTGACCGCCCAAAGAATAGCCACGCTCCGCGCGCGGGGCCGCCACATCGAACTCGCGCAGACCGGGGACAGCGACCTCGGTCCGCTGCAACTTCTTCCCGGAACCTGGAAGAACCACCCGAACCTGCCGGGCCGCGGCTGGAACATGATTGCGCTGCCTTTCGCGACACAGCCGGCAAGTCCCATCGACTACAGGCTTCTTCTCAATCAATACGACGAGGAACTGAAGTTCACTGTCGTCGACAAGGCCGTGCCCAACCGCGGCATCAGGCGCAACGGCACGAGCGTGAATACCGACCAGTTCGTGGTGACGCTCGACTACGAGCAGGTGATCCAGCAGGTTGTGGCCGAGGACCAGCCGGTCAGCGGACTGGCCGGCAATCCCGGCATCGCCATTCATCACGAGCCGGGCCTCTGGCTCCACATGACCAACGAGATCGATGGCGGCAGCGACATCGGCCGCCTCGGCACCATTCCGCATGGCGACTCGGTACTGGCCCTCGGCAAGGGCGTCGTCTCTCCGGGTCCGCCGACGATACCGCCCATCAACGGGCTTCCCATCGGCGTCAACCAGGCACTCACCAGCCCCTACCTCGCGCCCTACGCGCACTTCTCCGCCAATCCCTTCATGGGGCTGTTCGATCCTGTCCGGCCAGACCTGCTGCTGGCGGCCGCGACCCCTCCGAACGTGGTGACCACCACGACCCTGTCGGTCAGCACGAAGGTGGAGACGGCCGGAATCGTCAACATCCCCTTCATCGTCAAGCAGGCGAATGCCGCCGAGATGATCTCGACCTTCTGGATCATGGAACTGGATACGCTGGATGCCTCTGGCCGGCCGCATCTGATGATGCAGTACATGCAGATCGTGCTGCTCGACTTCTTTCCGCGTCGCGACGGCATGCCGGGCCTGATCCGCTGGCCGCATGTCAGCATCAACACGATGGAGAAGGTGGCCGAGCCCACGCTCGAGAAGGCGATCATGCCGGTTTGAAGGTGCCGGCGGCGGCCGCGAGCGCGAGGTGGATCAGGGCGCCGGCAACGTCCGCATCATGTCGAGCACGTCGGGCTCCGCCGGCTTGCCCTCGAAGGCCTCCACCACGCCGAAGGCGCCGCCATAGCCCCAGATCGACCAGGCGAAGCCGTAGGACTCCGCAAGCTCGATCGCGTCGCGGAGATAGGCCGCGCGGACCGGACCGGGCACGACATGGTCGCCGCCATATTCCTGGCGGATCATTCCGAATTCGCCCAGCAGGATGTCTTCTGGCGCGACGCCGTGCCGGCGCGCCCAGGCGTCGACCACGGCGAAGGGCTTCGCGATGGTCGCGTCGAGTTTTTCCTCGGTGTCGATCTCGGCCAGCAGTTCGTCCAGGTAGACCTTCATGCCGCTGCGTCGCAGCCACGGCGCCTCGGCGTCGATGCGCGCCTTCACCCGCGCCACCGCCGCCTCGAGTTCCGCGGGCGGCGCCGCATGCGGGGGATAGGGCAGCCCCGTGACATAGCGGATGAAGTCGCCGGCCCAGGTCGCCCCCTGGTGGGTCATGAGGAACGGGTCGTAGGAGTGGAACGTCCACATCAGATTGTCGTCCGGAAAATCCGCCGGGCTCACGGACGACAGGCCCTCGGCGCTGCTCCAGCAGGAGCCTGAAAGGACGAGGGTAAGACGCGTCGCAGATGCGCGCGCCGCCGCGAACAGCCGGCGCAGGCGGTCCGTCCATTCCGACGCCTCCTCGCCTGCGCAACCCATGGTCGGCTCGTTCATGAGTTCCAGCGCGACCATTTCCGGATCCTCCCCGGCAAGGGAGCGGGCCATGGTCCGGACATGCTCGACATAGCGGTCGAACAGCGCCGGATCCTCCATGAGTTGCGTGGTGCCGACGGTCCGGTCGCCGCCTGCGGGAACCGCGTGCATGTCGACGACCACCTTGAGGCCGGCGGCATTGACCATCCGCACCGAGTCGAGGACCGACGCGTAGAGATCCCGGGAATACGCTTCCGATTGCCCGACCAGCCAGGGCGCGGGGTCGACCGGCATGCGCACGAAGTCGAAGCCGTCGCGGCGGAGCGCCTCGAGATCGGCCGCGTCGAGGAACTTTCGCCATTCGGGATAGGGCAGCAGGGCGTCGCGGTCCGCCCACTGCGCCTGGGAGGGCCAGGTGGTCCAGATGTCGAGGTTCAGCCCGCGCTTGGCAGTGAAGGTCGCCGTCGCGCCGGGGGCAATCGCCGAAACCAGCAGCGCGACCGCTACAAGGACGACCTTGAACCCGTGCCCCATTGATGCGATCCGCTTGCCTGACACGCGGGACAGGTGTCACCCCGAAGGCGGAAAGGAAAGCCGAATGCGCGGGAATGGTGAATCGGACCCGCTGCTCGCCGGCCTGGAGGGCCGGCTGACGGCGGAGGGCCACGAACTCGCGGCGCGGGTCTACTACGCCGATACCGACTTCTCCGGCGTCGTCTACCACGCCCGCTACCTCGAGTTCCTCGAACGCGGCCGGTCGGATTTCCTCCGGCTCGCAGGCGTCCACCACACGGAACTCGCGGCGGGATCGCTCGGCGAGCGGATCGCCTGGGTGGTGCGCAGGATGGAGATCGATTTCGTCGCATCCGCCCGCATCGACGACATCGTGATCGTCCGCACCCGGGCCGCCGAGATCTCGGGGGCGCGGATCGTGATGGCGCAGACCCTGTCGCGCGGCGCGGACCTGCTGATACGCGCGCGGGTGGAGGCGGCGATCGTCGGCGCGACCGGGAAGCCGCGCCGCTTTCCGAAGGAATGGATCGCGGCCTTCATGCGAACCGGGGCGTGAGCATGCCCGGCGCATAACCGGGTGTTAACCATAAGGCTTCATGAAGGACTTCGGTAAACGCCGCATGGCTCGCCCCGCGCCTTCGTTTTACCAAACTTTGCCGTGAAAAGGCCGGGGTCGGCACATTTCGGGGCGGAGGCGGGGTCGCGCCGCGGGACGGAAACGGAATGATGCCCTTGGGCCGGCCAAGCGCCTGCGCCCGACATTTAAGGACTGTCTGCCGATGGAAAACCTACCTCTCGCCGAGCCTGGCGTGCAGTTGTCGGTCTGGGCGCTGTTCATGCAGGCCGGATGGGTGGTGAAGCTGGTCATGATCGGCCTGCTCGCGGCCTCGATCTGGACCTGGGCGATCATCATCGACAAGCTGGTCGCCTATGCCCGCATGCGCCGCGCGCTGGATCGGTTCGAACAGGTGTTCTGGTCCGGGCAGTCGCTGGACGATCTCTACCGCACGCTGTCCGAGCGCAAGCCGGCCGGCATGGGATCGATCTTCGTGGCCGCCATGCGCGAGTGGAAGAAGAGCTTCGAGAAGGGCGCGCGGTCGCCCATCGGTCTCCAGAACCGCATCGACAAGGCCATGGACCTGGCGCTGACGCGCGAGATGGAGCGGATGGAGGGTCGGCTCGGCTTCCTCGCAACCATCGGTTCCGCCGCACCCTTCATCGGCCTTTTCGGCACCGTCGTCGGCATCATGACCTCGTTCCAGGCGATCGCCGGATCGAAGTCGACCAATCTCGCCGTCGTCGCACCCGGCATCGCCGAGGCGCTGCTCGCCACCGCCATCGGCCTTCTCGCCGCCATCCCCGCCGTCATCGCCTACAACAAGCTGTCGTCGGACGCGGGCAAGATCGGCCTGCGCATGGAAGGCTTCGCCGATGAGTTCTCGGCGATCCTGTCGCGGCAGATCGACGAGAAGTCCGCTCCCATGCAGCGCGCGGCGTGAGGGCTGACGCATGGGCATGTCGACAGGTTCGGCGGGATCGGGACGCGGCGGGCGCGGCCACAGGCGGCGCGGGCGCCATCATGGCCTGATCTCGGAAATCAACGTCACGCCCTTCGTGGACGTGATGCTGGTGCTTCTCATCATCTTCATGGTCGCGGCACCGCTGCTGACGGTGGGCGTCCCCATCGACCTGCCCGAGACGCAGGCCAAGGCGCTCAACGCCGAGACCCAGCCGATCACCATCTCGATCAACGAGGCAGGGCAGGTCCACCTGCAGGAAACCGAGATCCCGCTCGACGAGGTCGTGCCGCGCCTGAAGGCCATCGCGCAGACCGGATACGAGGAGCGCATCTTCATCCGCGGCGACCGCACGGCCGACTATGGCACCGTGATGCGGGTGATGGCGCAGATCAACGCCGCCGGCTTCAAGAACATCGGCCTGGTCAGCTTGCCGGAACAGGGCACCTGATCCGCCCATGAAAGCCGGACTGGCCTCCTCCGTCGTCATGCACGCAGCATTGATCGGCTTCGGCCTGTTCTCGCTGTCGGCGCCCGCGCCGATGCAGGTGGCCGACGTGGAGTCGCTCCCCGTTGACATCGTGCCCGTCGAGGAACTCACCCAGATCCAGCAGGGCGAGAAGACCGCGCCCATGACCGACCGTGCCGCGCCCGAACCGACCCAGCGGCCCGATCCGGTGCAGGACGCTGTGAACATCGGCGAGAACTCAGTCGACACCGACACGGCGCCGACACCGGAACCCGCCCCGCGACCGGTTCAGTCGGCCGCGGTGCCGGAGCCGCAACCGGAACCTGTCGAAAAGCCCGACCCCGTCGCAGAGGGACAGCCGCCGGCCGAGCCCGAGCCCGCGCCGACCACCGAGGTCGCGCCCGTCCCGCTGCCGCGGCAGGAAGTCGTGCCGGAGCCCGAGAGGGAGTCACCTCCCGAGCCGACGCCAGAACCGGAGCCGGTCAAGGCCGAGCAGCCGACGCCCGAACCGGTGAAGCCGAGCGAGCCGGAGCCCGCGCCCGAAGAGGTCGAAACCGCATCCGTGGCACCGGAAGAGCTGAAGCCGGACGCCATCGGCGAGACGATCGTCGAGGAAGCTGAGGCGCAGCCGGCCGAGCCGACGGAAACGGTCAGCCTGCCCCAGAGCGCGCCGAGGCCTGCCTCGCGGCCGCAACCTCCGGCGCAGACGGCCCAGACCCCGGAGCGCAGGAGCGCCGAGGAGCCGGCCCGCGCCGCGTCGTCTCGGCCGCAGTCGGACGAAAAGGAGTTCGACGCCGACGCGATTGCGGCGCTGCTGGACAAGCAGAAGCCGTCGGGTGGCGGCGCCAAGCGCTCGAACCAGCAGGCCTCGCTCGGCGGCGAGCGGACCACCGGCGGCACCAAGCTCTCGCAGAGCGAGATGGACGCGCTGCGGGGACAGGTCCAGCGCTGCTGGAACATTCCGGCCGGCGCCGTGGATGGCGACAAGCTGCGCGTGTCGGTCAAGTTCAGGCTCGACCGCTCCGGCGCGCTCGAAGGCAGCCCGGAGATCATCTCGGGCGGCGGCAGCAGCGGCGTGGAACGCGCGGCGGCCGAAGCGGCGCGGCGTGCCGTGGCTCGATGCGCGCCCTACAATCTTCCCGCCGAGAAATACGAAACCTGGGCGGAAGTCATCGTGAATTTCGATCCCAGTGAGATGTACTGATCCGGACCGGATCGCATCGAGAGGCTGAATTGCGCATGAAGAACCTTTTTTCGTCCCTGCTGATGGTCGGCGCGCTGGCTTGCGGCATGGCGGCCGTCACGACGCTCCCGGCGCGCGCGCTCGTCGAGATCGACGTGAACAAGGGCGTTATCGAGCCGCTGCCGATCGCGATCACCGACTTCCTGTCGGCCGACGGCATCGGCATCGAGATCTCCAACATCGTCGCGGCCGACCTGCAGCGCTCGGGCCTGTTTGCCCCGATCGACAGCGGCGCCTTCATCGAGAAGATCTCCAACCCCGACGCCGCCCCGCGCTTCGACGACTGGAAGGTCATCAACGCCCAGGCGCTGGTCACGGGACGCGTCAGCCAGGAGGCCGACGGCCGCCTGAAGGCGGAATTCCGGCTGTGGGACACCTTCGCCGGCCAGCAGCTCGTCGGCGAGCAGTTCTTCTCCTCCAAGGCCAACATGCGCCGCGTCGCCCACATCATCGCCGACGCCATCTATGAGCGCCTCACCGGAGAGAAGGGCTATTTCGATACGCGCGTCGTCTTCATCGACGAGACCGGCTCCAAGAACGACCGCCGCAAGCGCCTCGCCATCATGGACCAGGACGGCGCCAACGTCCGCTACCTGTCCGACGGCCGCGCCCTGACCCTGACGCCGCGCTTCTCGCCGACGCGCCAGGAAATCACCTACATGTCATATGAGAGCGGCCAACCGCAGGTCTACCTGCTGCAGATCGAGACCGGCCAGCGCGAACTCGTCGGCAACTTCCCCGGCATGACCTTCGCGCCGCGCTTCTCGCCCGACGGGCAGAAGGTGGTGATGAGCCTGCTGCGCGATGACGGAAACTCCAACATCTACGCCATGGACCTGCGCAGCCGCACCACGACGCGGCTGACGAGCTCGAACTCAATCGACACCTCGCCCTCCTATTCGCCGGACGGCACGCAGGTGGTCTTCACCTCCGACCGCGGCGGCCAGCCTCAGATCTACTCGATGGGCGCCGACGGTTCGAACCAGACGCGCATCTCCTTCGGCGGCGGGTCCTACTCCACGCCGGTATGGTCGCCGCGCGGCGACCTCATCGCCTTCACCAAACAGGCGGGCGGCGAGTTCCAGATCGGCGTGATGCGCACCGACGGATCCGGCGAACGCATCCTGTCGACCTCCTTTCAGCAGGAAGGGCCGACCTGGGCGCCCAATGGCCGCTACATCATGTTCTTCAAGGACGGCGGCGGCGGACCGC